>Ga0222650_1000002_pt1 | contig 275948 bp, 230 predicted proteins | sample AntAcemetagen367_FD_179820 | JGI IMG/M metagenome (GOLD analysis project Ga0222650, IMG submission 179820) | Saline water microbial communities from Ace Lake, Antarctica - #367 | ecosystem: Environmental > Aquatic > Non-marine Saline and Alkaline > Saline | place: Antarctica: Ace Lake... | reverse complement strand
ATCTGAATCTCAATCCGATTATCTGGACCTTTGCCATGAACTTTATCCTTGAGGGGGTCATACGTCTCTTCTTCCAAGGACGGCAAGTTTATCCCGAAGGCGCAGGGGCCGAAGCCTTTTTGGCTGTAGCCAATTATCGAGTCTTGGGATTTATTCCTCCAGTTATTTTTGTCGCCATCGTATTGGGGGCTATTTTGCATGTCGTTATGAAAAAAAGTAACTTCGGTCGGGATGTGCAGTTGACCGGCTCCTCGGAGGAGGTGGCACTAGCCACTGGAGTGAAGGTGCCTGGGTTGATCCTGAAAGTTTTTGTGATATCAGGGTTGTGCACCGCTTTTGCGGGCTTGACGAAAGCGTCCTCGTTGACCACCGCTAATTACAATCTAGGTTTAGGCATGGATTTTGATGCGGTGACCGCCATCGTGTTGGGCGGGATTTCTTTGCAGGGCGGCAAAGGCTTTCTCACCGGTGCAGTGGGGGGGCTACTGGTCGTGACCATTATTCAGACGACCATGAGTGCGATTCCTGGGGTTAGTATTTATTGGCAAGATATTGTCAAAGCTTCGATTTTCATCTCGGTGGTGGCCATCAACACGCATTTATCTAGAAAGGCGGGGCGCTCATGAGTAATCCATTACAGCATACTAAGCTGGGGGAATTCCGAATTTATTTTCTGGCGGTGTTGATTCTGTTACTGAGCGGTTTCCTGACCCAAGGATTCTTCGCGATGGAGAATATTCGGTCTATTTTTGATAATCAAGCCTGTCTCATCATCGTCGCGATCGGATTTACTATGGTATTGATCTCAGGAGAGTTAGACCTCAGTATTGGCTCTGTACTTACCTTTGGCATGATTAGTTTTACGTATCATGCCAATCACCATGGGCTCTCGGCCGCCGTCCTGTTGACCTGTGTTTACGGAGGGCTCTTTGGGCTCTTTAATGGCATCTTGGTGGCCAAACTGCGGGTAGACAGTTTTATCGCCTCTCTCGCCAGTATGATTATCATCAACAGTCTGTGTAAAATTGTGACAAGGAATGAGACGTATTCCTTGGACATAGGCAAATATGAGAAGCTACTCGATCAATTCGCTTCACCCTTTCTGGGAATTCAAGGGGGCTATCTTTCGAATTTGGCGGCGCTGGTGATTGTCGTGGTGGTATTGACCACGCTTTTTCTGAACTTCATTCGTCCGGGACGGAATGTGTATCTTGTAGGCGCGAACGAAAGAACGGCTTGGTTTTCTGGAGTGTCTTCCGATCACTATCGGATCGGCGCCTTTGTATTTTGTGGGATCATGGCCGCCTTAGGCGGCGCGGTATATACCCTTAATGCAGGTTCGGTTAACTTTGACGAAGGTGCAGGCAGCCTTATGACGATCATTGCGGGTGTTATCGTAGGCGGTACGTCCATGCAGGGCGGGAAAGGGAGTGTTTTTCAAAGTTTTATCGCTTTAGTATCCCTCGCGTCCCTCATCAAAATGTTTAACCTGTTGGGCGCTAAATCTGAAGTAATTATGATTACCAATGGGGTCGTCCTCGGTTCCGTTATTCTTTATGATGCGTACAGCACGTATCGGCAAAAGAAACGGAAAGGCCAACGTCGCGAACTGCTTGAACAATTGAACGACCCCGATTTTAAAGAGAAAATTCTAAACCCATACCCTGATGAAGAAGACGAAACCATGCAAAAAAATAATAGCTTAACCATAGTATGTGTAACAGCCATTGCCTGTACCACCATCGTCGCAATGATGATTCTGTCCCTAAATAAAAAGCAGAACATCACGGTCGAACTACCTGCAGGCTATATCTCAACTGCTGGGGGAACGGCGAGTCATGGAGGTGCCATGTCTCTGGACCCGTTTTCTTTAACGTCTGTAGACGGTCAACCCCTATTGCCTCGAACGATCGTACCAAAAGACGTGCCTAAGCCCGTCGAAGGATTTGAGGAGTTAGCTGAAACCGATCCAAACCGTTGGTATAACTTTGAATATGGCATGCACGTGATTTCGCCCTTAGATGATTTGCCGGTTTCAGACGGCAGCGGGCCTAAAGGTAAAAAAGTAGTGTTGCTTAAATTCATCGATCATCCCTACTTAACCGCAGTAGAAAACGGAGCAAAAAAAGCGGCGGAAGCCTATGGTATGGAGCTCAAGGTTCTTTCCGCTCAATACAAACATTCCATTCAAGCGCAGCAAGTGGCTCAAGTAATTACCGAGCGTCCCGACATGGTGATCCTTCAGCCCGTAAATGCCCAGTCCAGCGTCAAACTACTTAAAGATCTCTACAACGCTAAAATTCCTGTTATCGTCGCCAACCAGCGTACCACACCGGAAGGCATGAAGTATGCCCTTTCTTGGTCTGGTCCGGATGACTGGGGCAATGCCCGGAAATTATCAAAAACCTTTGTCGACGAGATGGGGGGGCAAGGCGAATACGGTTTGATTCGTCACTTCGAAGGAAACAGCTGCTTTGAATCACGGACCTTTGGTTTTATAAGTGAAATCGCCGAACTCGCTCCTGATATGACCTGTGTGGTCAAAGAGGCGACCAAGCTCGAGACCGAGAAAACGAGGCTCGCGGTTGCGGGTTGGCTGAAACAATATCCTAACCTTAAAGGGATCATTTCCTCTGACGATGGCGATACCATCACTGGGATCAAGCAGGCCTGTGCCGCGGCAGGGCGTGACGACCTCGTCATCATAGCCTCGGGGCATTCAAAAGTGGGGATGGATGCCATTAAAAGCGGATTCGTCTCCGCGATTAATTTCCAGTCTGCTGAAACAGACGGCGCCTTACCCATTAAGCTGGCAGCCGATTGGTTCTCTGGGGAGGACCTTGAGTTTATAAACTATCTCCCTAAGGTCATTATCACAGCCGATAATGTGGACGAATTTTACCCGGCTCAATGGTAACGTGCGCGTGATCACCTCTACGAATTAACCCGCTAAAGATTGCATCTGTGGGGTGAATGCTCGCAAGGAAAAGGGGAATGGAATTAACACGTCCAGACCGCTAGCTCGCTTTTGAGAAGAAAAAATGAAGCTGTTAACATCGTAAAAGCTAAAGGATTATAATGTTCTGTTTGGCACCTATTTTGAACCCTGTTTCTTTAAGTATTCTACTAACCGTAGTAGCCCTACTCATCTTTTGCTTTATTTCAAGGCCCCAAAAAACGCCCGAGCGCCATGTCTGGGTCACAGGCCTGAATCCGGACAAAGCGGACTACTACGAGGAGCTACACGCCAACCCATGGCCCAGCGTCACCAAGAACCTCTCCGAATGTAACATCCAGAACATGTCCATTCACACCTGTGAAATTGAGGGTAAGTCCTATCTTTTTCTCTACCTCGATTATGTTGGCGACGATTTTGAAGCCGACATGGCATTTATGTCCGCTGATCCCGATGTACAGCGCTGGTGGAAGGAAACCGATTCTTGTCAGATCCCGTTGCCAGCCGCTGCAGCAAAAGGCGCCATCTGGTCCGATACCACGGAAGTATTCTATCAGCCCTAAAGTCCTTGTGCTAGATGATGTGCAGTCGGAGGTTCAGTTGATTCGGAGCCTGAAAAATAAAGGTCGATACGAATAGACTATCTGGAGTTTCCTTATCTAGGACTCGGGTCCACCCCTAGCGCACGCGCACTGTTCTTATGTGTTTTATTTTGGTTCGGGGTTGGGGCAGATCGGGAGGATGTGAGGGATATCTGGCAAAAAGAAGTGGGGATGATCTTGCGTGCTGGTGAGAGCTTTATCTGCTACTATCGTATTGGAATTGAATAAACCCCTTGCCTGTTGTCGGTCTGGTCTATCACCTCCCACTTCCATCTTCCAGGCTGGGCGATTCCCCTTGACACCTAGGCCTCTTTTGGGATGGATTAGCCTCATCGCTCCTACCACAACCCTAACTCGGCGCTTCGTGCTTCTCTGTGAAAAGCAACTTCCTATCTAGTAGTCCAAGCTCCCAAATATAACCCCAGGAAAAGAATATGAGCCTTATCGAAGACCAACGGAAAAAGATTGAAAACGCCCCCGGGTTCATCGGAGCCCTCGATCAAAGTGGCGGTAGTACACCCAAGGCTCTCGGCCTTTATGGTTTGACCCCCGAGGCCTGGTCGACTGATGAGGAGATGTACGATCTAGTCCATGCCATGAGGACGCGGATCGTGACCAGCCCAGCCTTCACCGGTGAGCGCATTTTGGGCGCCATCCTGTTCGAAATGACCATGGATAAAGACATCGCAGGCCAGCCGGCTGCCTCGTACCTGTGGAAAGAAAAAAACGTAGTTCCGTTTCTGAAAATCGATAAGGGACTCGCCTATGAGGCAGCTGGCGTACAGCTCATGAAACCGATTCCGGGACTGGCCGATTTGTTAGAACGAGCACGAGCCAAGGATATTTTCGGCACTAAAATGCGCTCGGTCGTGAAGCAGGCAAATTCGGTGGGCATCCAGGCCATCGTCGACCAGCAATTTGAGATCGGATCACAGATTATGGCTGCGGGACTCGTGCCGATCATCGAACCAGAAATCGATATTCACTGTCCCGACAAAGCCGCAGCGGAAACCCTGCTGCTGGAGGGCCTGCTTGCGTCGCTCGACCAGCTGGCCGCAACGGAACAGGTTATGTTGAAGTTGACGCTCCCAGAGCAGGATAATCTCTACGCAAAATGCATCGCGCATCCTCGGGTGCTGAAAGTTGTGGCTCTTTCTGGAGGTTACTCGCGCGAGGAGGCGAACGAACGGTTGGCTCGCCAACAGGGCATGGTGGCTAGTTTTTCTCGCGCCTTATCCGAGGGCCTCACGGCTCAGATGAGCGACGAGAGTTTCAATGCGACCCTCGATGCCTCTATCGAGAGTATTTTCCAAGCGTCTATGGCTTGAAAAATCTTGAATCCTGACTGATGCAACAGACCTGTCAATCCGGCCATACCTATTCCAGTCAAACCCCTGATCTTCGTTCCATTAGATTGAAAACGCCGCAGACTTCCTATGCCCAGCATTCAAGTTGATAGACCCCTTCACGAAACGGATTCTGCGATTAAGCTCTCTGCCACTCAAGGCTCCTTTTCTTAGCTGCGGCGGCGCAAGCTGACGAAACACAGTCCGATAAGTCCCATGAAGAGAACAAACCTTCAACTAGTATCGGTTTGTCTTGAACTCGTATTGACCACAGGGTATTGTTCGATCAATAAAATGAAAAACCGTCGCTTTCGTAGGTATAGCTAAAGACGTATGTGTAGCCCCGCACATGTCCATAGGTACCGCACCCTGCGATGCGTCGCCTCCACTCAACGGAATCTCTTCGTCCGTATTCCTTTATCTTGAAACAACCTCATGACATCCTCTCCCTCTGCACCTTCCGAAAATACGCTTCAAATCGATCAGGCTCGCTTCACTGTACTTCGTTCACGACTGATCCGTCTGGAATGGGCGGAAGACGGGGTGTTCGAGGATCGGTCCACCCTCCGGGTGGTGAACCGATGCACTCCACCCGTCTCTTTTCGGATACAAGAAAACGCCCGTAGTCTTCGCCTCTACACGGAGCACTGTACCCTGATCTACACCCGGGACGGGAAACCCTTTTCTAAACGAAATCTAGAAATCCGTTTTAAGATGAAAGGCGAAACCGTCTGTTGGTGGCCGGGAAAATCCGACCCTCGGAATCTAAAAGGGACGGCTAAAACCTTGGATGGTTATTCGGCGGATCAATGCAAAGTCTGGGTTCCCGTAGGTGAAGCTGATCCGGAGAAACGGATTCTTGAAGAGGATATTCCCGGTCAACGGGTGTTTCAGGGGAAGATGCAAACACTGGATCTGGGGCAGGGCCTCCTTTCTCGGAGTGGCTGGGCGGTGGTGGATGAATCCTCCTCTGTGGTTCTTGATCCCTCGCTCTGTGCGTGGCAACCTTGGGTCTGTGAACGCGAACCGGGCAAGCGGCAGGACCTCTATTTTCTAGGCTATGGTCTGGACTTTAAAGACGCCTTGCGCGATGCCCAACTGCTTTTCGGTTCTCAGCCGCTACTGCCCCGCGCATTACTCGGCTATTGGTACAGTCGTTATTGGGCCTACACCGATCAGGAACTGCTTGCCCTCGTCGACGAGTTTGACCGTATGGACTTGCCCTTGGATGTCCTGGTGATCGATATGGACTGGCACAAGCCGGGCTGGACCGGGTATTCCTGGGACCCTGACTATTTTCCCGATCCCAAAAACCTGCTGCAAGCCCTGCAGCGCCGAGGTCTCCGTATCTCCCTCAACCTGCATCCGGCTGATGGGGTCTTCGACTACGAGGATGCCTTTCCGGACATGTGCAAGCACCTTGGAATTTCTCCGGAGCAAACGCCTGCGATTGAATCCCGATTCCATGACCTATACCGCATGCACAATCGGAATCCCGACACCGGTCGCCGGATTCCATTAAACGTCTGTGACCCTAGCTACATGCGGGCCTATTTCGACTGCTTGCACCATCCCCTAGAAAAACAAGGCGTGGATTTTTGGTGGATGGACTGGCAACAGGGCAGCCAAGGTAGTCACTTTCCCAACTTGGACACCCTCCCATGGATTAACGAGCTCCATTGGCAGGATCAGCGTTCTCAGCACCCCGACACCCGCCCTGTAAATTTCAGCCGCTACGGTGGGCTCGGTGCCGGTCGGATGCCGGTAGGGTTCTCCGGGGATACCCATATCAATTGGGATAGCCTCGCGTATCAGCCTTATTTCACGGCCACCGCCGCCAATGTCCTCTACGGAACTTGGAGCCACGATATTGGCGGTCATATGTCTGGAACCCTCACTCCGGAACTGTATACCCGTTGGATTCAGTTTGGCGTGTACTCTCCAATTCTGCGTACCCACGCTGCCAAACAATCGGATAGTGAACGGCGGGTCTACCATTTCCCTGAACCCTATCGGTCGCAGATGATGCAACAACTTCGGCGACGCTATGAGCTCGTGCCTTACATCTATGGGCAACTCCGAGGTAGCTGCGAAAGTGGTATTTCCCTGGTCCACCCCCTCTATTACGAGTGGCCGGAGCGCACGGAGGCTTATGATCATCCGCAGCAATATCTATTTGGAGATGATCTCATGCTGGCCCCTATCACCCGGCCCGTCGATTCACACAGCGAGCAAGTGGAGCAGATTCTATGGCTTCCTCCGGGAGAATGGATTGACACCGCTCACGGGGTCACGTTGGCAGGAAACCGGACGTATCACCAGCAGTACCGACTGGAGGAAATCCCGATCTTCGTACGCCCTGGAACGGTCATCCCCGAACAGGCCTTCACCCGCAGACTGAACAAGCGCGCCTACTCGGAACTTCGCTTCAGGATCTATGCCGGAAAAAGTGGCTCCGCCTACCTTTATGAAGACGATGGAAAAACTCTCGCTTGTGAACGCGGTGAGTCGGTGGAGCTGTTATGTGAACATCGGAAAAAAGGAAACCTAAGACGTATTCACCTCCACCCCGCCCAAGGCGACTACAAAGGCTTCCGCTCTAAACGAAAGGTACAGCTTATTCTCGAAGGCCTCGCACCACCCCGAAACGTATCCGCAGGAAATTGGCACTACGACGGCACTCAGCTTTGTCTTCACATCGACCTCGGCATCTTGGACCTCCGGACATCGCACATCATAGATATTGAAGAGGCGTCGCCACAGCAGCATAAAAAGGTGCAGAGCCTTAAAGGACTTTTTACCCGGCTCGCCGCAGTTAACTCTCTGGTCTGTAGCGTCTCCCCGACTCATCCCAAACACCCTAACGAACGATTGGCCGTTCACGCCTCCCAAACCGGACGTCGCATCAGTTTGAATCCTCATACCTTTGCTACCGAACACAAAGATCTCTCACAAACCCTCGAGGTGCTCCCTGATGTCCTGAATTCCATGCGACGAAGTTATGGGGATTCTCGCCATGTGGAGGAAACCGAAGCTCAACAGGTTATTGGCCGAGCTCGTGGTATTCTGGACGGTTGTGCGGACATCATCAACGGTTTGTCTTGAACCCAGAGTGACCGCAGGTTATTGGACGATCAATATGACGAAAAAAGCAGTTACAATCGCAGATATCGCCAAAGAAGTAGGGGTGGCCCCGCAAGTGGTCAGCCGGATCCTACACGGGGGTAAAAGTACAGCTAGCGCTCGTAAGGAAATTCGGGAAAAAATTCGGGAAGTTGCCGCAAAACGGGGGTATCGTCCCTCTGCAGCCGGTCAGATTCTTCGCAAAGGTAGTTTCCACAGCGTGGGAATTATGCTCGGACACTCCGATAATTTTCTTCTGTCCCAACTCACCCTAGCCGGACTAGTTGAAGGCCTGGCTATGAAGGAATACACGGCCACTCTCTTTCACGCCGGCGGGAGTAGTGACTCAGCGCTTCTGGACAGTCGGCTGATCGCCTCGAAGTTAACCGATGCCCTGATCATACCCTACGTGCGTCAACCCAGCCGCCGTCTGATCAAAGAACTGAAATCCCTGAATATTCCGGTGATCTGGATGAATCGACGCTGCCGCCATGACTCCCTACGGATGAATGAAGCCGGAGCTTCCACTATGCTCTTGGACCATATGGTTGATCAAGGCTATCGGGATATAAGTTTCATCGATTACTCTGGAAATGGGGAAGATGCCCATACTCAGGAGAGGATTAAGGGACTCGAGAAAGAGGCCCGCGAACAGGGGGTGAGTCTCAGCTTACACCTAGACAAGATTCCCCGTGCAGATCGGGCGGCCGCCGCTCGAAGCTTTCTCGCGTCCGACGAAAAACCCCGAGCCTTGATTGTGAACTCTCTCAGTGCGGCTCAGATCTTTTTGCAAGTGGCCTATCAAGATGGCTTACGCATTCCTGAGGATCTGGCTCTGGCCTCCTTTGACGACGGTGCGCATTTTAGCGCTAACACCCCTATCATTACCTGCGCCATCCGCCCCGACTATGCATTCGGACGCAGCACCGCCGACATGGTTCTTCAGCGCCTGCAAAATCTTGACAAACCTCTACCTCTTCGCACCTTGGATTTTGACTTGCAGGTTGGTGGTTCCACCCGGAAGGACGTCTGATGTCTTCCATGCCCCTAGACCGTCTCAGCGGACTCCTGGAAATAGGTAGCCATCCCACTCGGGAACATCTGCAAACAGAATGCCAACGTCTACTGCAGGCCGGTTTTGTCGATGCGTATATTGGCGATCTATTTCTGGAATATGTACCTGTACCCCTTTCTCCGGACCCCGAGCGTCTAGTATTCCGGGAAACCGACGGCGTCCTCTGTTTCCGTCCCGACGACACCTATGCTTTAGTCAAAGAGGTGATCGCAGAACAGGGGCTCGGACTTCAATCCGCACATTATAATCAAATGCTTCCTCCACCCGGTAGCTATCCGGTTACCTGGCTTCTCCACTATCATGAACGTATGCTGGCTATTGCTGCGCGCATGGGGCTGCAACGTGTGACCACTCACCCAGGATGGATGTTCGGTAGCGCCATGGAAGTCAATACTGCCGATGCTGCATTAGCCTTTCGACGCAAAGATATTAACATGACCCAGCTTAATCACGCTGCTTTCGAAGCCTACGGTGGGGATGCGCGGATCTGGGATCATTCAATAGATTTATACCGCAAACTTTGTGACCGGGCCGCCGTGTACGGAATTACTATCACCATCGAAACCGCTATCTCCGAATGGTACGACCTCACCCTACATGCCGAACGCATGGTCCAGTTTTGTCAAGAAGTCGGTTCTAAAAATCTGGGAATCTGCGTCGACTCCGGCCATTGCCATCTCAATGGTGTACACACTCCGACGGTGATCCGAACCTGCGGATCCTTGCTCCGCGAAACCCACTTTCATGATAATTATGGCGAACGTGATGAACATAATCCTCTGTGCGAGGGTACCGTAGATTGGCCAGGAATCGTACAGGCACTGCGCGATATCGAGTACCAAGGGCTTATCACCTTCGAACAACGAGACCATCAAACTAACGGCGCCCGCTGGCGGGAATTTTTGACCGCTAATTAATTTCATCAAAAACTAACAAATTTTCACTTGCACATTTCTAGAGTCTATTTTATTGTTCGTTAAATAGAATTACTTTACTTTTCTCATCACACACCTCCACAAGGAAACTTCACTATGAAAATATGCACACACATCCTAGGGACCCTGCTAATGGGTCTGACCGCATCACAGGTCTCCGCAGCCATACTCATCAACGATCCGAGCGGTCTCACTACCGCAATAAATTCCATCCCCAAAACCATTGACGAAGAGGTGGGGAATATCGATTTGGCCTCTTTCAACTTACTGGGAGAGCGAGTTGCTTTAACTTTCGAAGTTGGAGACGGTTTCGCTCAAGATGGATCAAGTGGTACTGGAAATTTGGATCGCGTTGAGCTTTTAGAGATCGAGGGTAGCCCCCTAGACCTTCGTGTCAATTTTGGTAGTAATACCGGTTTCCGCGTGTTGTCCGGTTTTCGTCCTACGGGCGGCGCCACGACCTTAGTGTACCAAGGCACCACCAGTACAGCGACAATAGACTTCATTGATCCACTCAGCCCATCCAATGCTCAACCCGTCACCGGGGTCGCCTTCACCGCGAACCGCTTAGAAGGAGCTATGATTGTGAGCCTCTATTCGGATCTTGCCCGCACGAGTCAAATCGGTTCCGATTTTACAATTCTTGCGAATACGGGGGGCGGCGGTTCTGAGCACAGCTTCTTCGGATATTATGACGGAGGTGCTTCGATCGCCTCTGTTTCGATTAACAGCTCGAGCGTGGGGCAATTCGCTATAGATGACCTCAACATCTCCACCATTCCCGAGCCCTCCACGCTGGTCATGCTTCTAGTTGGAGCTTGTGTGATGCTTCCGGCGTATTACTCGCGTCGGAAAAAAAAGGCCTAATCCGTATCTAACTTGTTTTCACTCATGTGTGGGCCGCGTACTGCGGCCCACCAACCCCTTTTTGCGCCCATTTTGCACAGGCTCTTCTCATGAAATACCGGTTTTTAGTTCTCTTGATTTCTCTTTTGTGCCTGCAAGGCCTACCGCTCAGAGCTTCGGAGTGGATGCTTAACCAACTTGAAGAACGTCCCGTGTTGGTACTACCGGATTCTCCTTCGCCGACCGAAGTGTTCGCAGCATCTGAACTGCAACGCTACCTGAAACAGATCACCACGGTTTCCTTGGAGGTGATCAATGAGTCGAAAGACTCTTTCTCCCGCAGTATACACATCGGCCGTACCCGCGAGGCCTTGCCTCTGCTTCCGAAACTTACTAACGCGGTTCCGACCTTGCAGCATGACAGTCTGCTTATGGAGATCAATAACAGCTCGCTATATTTATTAGGTGGATCTGACCGTGGAACTCTCTATGCGGTCTACGCATTTCTGGAGTTGCAAGGATGCCGCTGGTTTGAGCCCGGATCCGAAGGGGAGCTGATTCCTCGTCGGGACCACCTGCTGCTTCCAAAAGAATCATTGTTGCAGCGACCTGAGTTTGCGGTGCGTGAAATCGGCCGGGGCGCGTCTTCCTCCAATGAGGCGGAACAGGTGATTGACTGGTCGGTAAAAAACCGCCTGAATCGAAACTTTAATTTGCGCATGCAACCTGCATGGCAAAAGCGCGGCGGGCAGGTCCTCTGGCAACACATTTGTCACAATAGCCCTTGGCTACTTACCAATGACCCTTGGTTCGAGACCCATCCCGAGTATTTCTCACTCTTTAACGGACGCCGTATTCCACAAGGGAAAGAGGGGGGGTATCTCTGCACCACAAATCCTGAAGTACAGCAGTTGGTGGCGGAGTATATTATCAACTGGTTTGCTCGCCACCCGGAAGGGGATGCGGTTCCAATTTCTCCACCAGACGGGGATGTTAAATGGTGTGAATGTGAAAACTGCATGGCGCTGGGTGGCGTAAACTTCGACCCTGGCCCCGCAGGCTATATGACCCGGCGGCAGGTTGAGTTTATCAATGCCGTGGCCCGCATCGTCGCAAAAAAATATCCCGACCGCTACATAGTGAATCTTGCTTACTCCCGCTATGTCTGGCCTTATGAAGGTATGCGCACCGAACCCAATGTCATCAATCAAGTCGCCCACGGCTATGCTGGTAACGGGAGTCTGGTGCATGCGATCGACACGGATTGGAACGTGGAGGCGCGTGATATTTTCAAAACCTGGTCTGAATCCGGTGGAGCCGGCATTGGCATCTGGGATTATTTTATTCTACATGTTTCTGATCAGAGTGGGTCCCCGCTGACCCCGCTGGGTTTTGGCCGAGTGGCTGAACAGATGGTAGATTTTCTCAGCGCTTTTCCTAATCCTTATAAAGTCTATTTCACACAGGCGGGAGATGATTTACATCTACACAACCCCTTCCTCTATTACTTTCTCGCCCGCAAAATTTGGAACACGGAGCAATCCCTTGAATCCCTCCGGAATGATTATGCTACCCAACTTTTTGGTGACGCCGCCGAGCTGGGCATTGCTTACTTGCGGCTGCTGGATAAGGCCTATGCCGCCGCGGATTGGGATCCGCCCATCTGGCGGGAAATCACCGTACCCTCCGCCCGGGTATTCACTACCGGAATGCTGGAAGAAGGTTTTTCCTTATTGGAGAACTTGCAAAGTTCTCTCGCTAATGACGCTTCCGCGCTCGCGCATTTCACCGTCGAACGTATGATTCTATCCCTCCGCTATGCGGAAACCACGGTGCTACCTAAACAGCTCGTCGCCTCGGCTGACGGCGTCTGGCGCCTCCAGCGTGCCGACGATTACTATGGCTTTAATCCCGGTGCCCCGGCTGATCACGCCACTACGTGGGCCCATATCCGAGATTTGGCGGTAAAGAATAATTTCATGGATGCCTCCATGGAGCGCGTGCTCTTCCGGACCCGTTCTAGGAAAGAACCACTGGTCTGGCTCGAAAATGACCGCCTGCGCTTGGGCATTCTCCCCGGCGTGGGAGGGCGACTGATTCGTCTCATCGATCGGCAACATGAGGAAAATCTTCTCTATGAGCCCCTGCAATTAGTTTCGCTTCATGATCCTGGCGCAACCTATTTCCGTTATGGCGGATACGAGGAATACACTCGGCGCGACTTTGCCTCCCCTGGATGGGAGCTAGCCATGAAACCCACCCGGCGCGATGACGCTAGCGGTCAGGAACTACTCTTAGAAGGGCTTACTCAAGAAAAGATTCTTATCTCTCGCCGTATTCGTATTGAGGCAGGAAGCTCTCCCTTTGTGCACATTCAGACCACGCTCACCAACCGCGGAAACACCCCTTTCCCAGCCATGATTCGTGTGCATCCGGAATTCCAACTTTCCGAGGATCTCTCTCAAACCGCTTTGGTGTGGGACACCGCTTCTGGCGCTGCTGAACTTCGTCCGGCTACCGCCTTGGCGGCCGCGGGTGAACTGCAACCTAAGGGTTGGTGGGGTCTGATGAATCTGGAGAACGGTCGTGGCATTCTTAATCATTTCCCCGCAGATGATACCACGACTCATGTGCATTTGGATCGAGTCTATCAATCTATAAACCTTGAACTTTTTGGTGCCCCTCGCACCTTGGAGCCCGGTGAATCTATTACCTTGCAGCATCGGTATCAGGTAATTGGGGAACCGTCCGAACTGCCTACCGATTTAAAAGAGAAATGGGAGGCCGCCACCACTGTTGAAGAAGATCCTCTTCAAGGTCTAGCCCCCGTTTCCGGCGTCTCTGGTGTGGGCGTGCGACTCCTGCCCAACGGTACTCCCCAATTTGGTTCTATCCACCCTGTGCTGGACAACGAGGGTTCTTTCTCGGTATGGGCGGCGCTGGACGGGACTCCAGGAGACGAAGAGGATGCTATTATATTTAGCGCTGGATCGAGACAACCGGATTATATTGTACTGGCCATCCGAGAGGGGAAACTGGTGTTTTACCGAACCCAGCGAAAGGACGGGACGGAGGTCGCCTACACGGCTTGGGTAAAAGTAGACGTTGATCTGGTCGATTGGCAACCTGAGGAATGGCATCATATCGTCACTACTTGGCGGCGAAATGAGGACGGTCACAGTGAAGTGGAGATTTTTGTAGATGGCGAACGGGTCATCCGACGCAACGATCTCGATATGAAACCGTTTATTCAACCCATGCGCCTGGCTTTGGGCTGGGATAGTTCCAACGCCAGTCGTCCCCGATTTCCTGGCCGATTGGACGAACTGCGCGTCTTCCGCTCCCCGCTGAACGAAGCACAAGTCCATGCCCTTTTTCAGAATCCGCATCTCCGGCCACCCTCGGCAATGCTGCAGTTTGATTTTCAGGACATTGAACCATGAAAAAGCCATCGGTTCACGGATTTACCCTGATTGAAATGCTGGTGGTAATCGCGATCATCGCTCTGCTGGTTTCTATCCTAACCCCAGCGGTCAACCGCGCGCTCGAAAATGCCCGTCGGGTGGGGTGCATCTCTAACCTTCGCTCGTTAGGCCAGGCCACGCTCACCTATGTCGTCGACAATAATCAAAGAATTCCTTTTATCAAAGCCGCTTCCGGTCCGGGCAGTGGCTACGCGAATCCCCCTTGGTACCATCTCCTCGCGCCCTACGCGGGTGCTGAGGTTAGAACCGCAATTAGTTTGGAAGCGGGGACGGACAAAGTATTTCGATGTCCCGCCCAACGGGGTAATTTTTCTGTGAGTTACGGCCCCAGTATTGGTGCGTTTGTAGAGGGAAATTCTTATTTGTACTACTATCAAATTTTGGCTCCGTCTGAAAAGGTCTGGCTACTAGATGTACGTACTGGATCTGTGTATTTCCTTAACCCTGCAATACCCTCCGAATACTGGGCCGATCCGCGTCATCGGGATCAGGTGAACATGCTCTACTTTGACGGTCATGTAGGCAGCGCCAGCCTTAAGGATTTAGAAGAAAACCGTCCACTCCTTTTTCAACCCACCCGAAAATAGTTTTTTTATATGCCCCAGCTACCTAACTTATCCTCTTTTCCACATGTGTTGTTTGATATTGATGGCACCCTCACCGACGACGCAGGTATTCCGCAAATCGACTCCCGCTACATTATGGGAAATGCCCTGTTTGAAATTTTTACTGATCGGCTAGCAGAGCAGGGGATGCAAAGGAATCAGGCTTCAGAAGCTCTTCATCTCTACGCGGAGGAAAAAACGTATTGGGACTACGATGATTTCGTGCGTAACTTCAATATCCCCGAACCCGAAATTTGGGATGCATTGACCCGTTGGCACCAACAACATCTCCGCATTTATGAGGACGGCGTACACCTGGTCCATCAGCTCTTTGCCCAAGGAGTTTCTCTCCATATCGTTAGTAATAATCCACGCATGGGCTGTCTGCTGAAACTAGAGGCTGCCGGGCTCGGTACTCTAGAGGGGAGCGACTACTTCAGTCAAATATTTTGCTCCAATCAACAGTATGGGCAAAAACACGATCTTAGCTTTTGGGAACGTATCCTCTCCTCCTCAGGCATCGATCCCAAACAAACTTTGATTGTTGGAAACAACCTTCACGAAGATTATGAGATCCCCAGTCGACTGGGATTTTGCGGCAGCTTTATTGTGGACCGGGAAATGGCTCTCAATCCGAAGTCCGCAGGTCCTAGTTTGCGTATCGTGCGTAGCTTGCGAGATGTGTATCTACCTACCACTTTTTCGCAGACACCTCTTGCGCACAATTAAGGAATGACCCTATGAATCACCCACTTCTTAAGGATCGTATCGAAGGTTGCTGGATTGGTAAAGGAATTGGCGGAACTCTGGGAATGCCTTTCGAAGGATGCAAAGGCCCTCTCTCCGTCTCGCTGGATAAAATATCCACCCACATGCTCCCCAACGACGATTTAGACTTGCAGTTGCTCTGGCTGAAAGTTCTAGAGGAGCAAGGCCAGAATATTCGTGCCCGCCATTTAGCCCAAGCCGCTGCCGATCATTATTTCTGTTATCCAGATGAATATGGTGTCGCCCGATGGAATACCGCTCGGGGATGGGAGCCTCCGCTCACCGGTATTCATAACAACCGCTTCGGAGACGGCATGGGCGCGGCTATCCGCTCCGAAATCTGGGCCTGTATTGCTCCCGGGCGCCCAAGTCTTGCGGCCTCGCTTGCCCGGGAAGACGCACTGGTTGATCATTTCGGAGACGGCGTTTATGGGGAAATGTTCCTTTCTGCATTGGAAAGTCATCTCCTGATTAGCGGCAACCTCGATGCAGCTCTGGTCTGTGGTTTTGACCATATTCCCTCGCATAGCCGCCTCGCTAAAGCTTTGCGTCAGGTGCAAGACGACCTGAAAGCCTCGCGCAGCCTAGAGGAGATTTTATCTCATCGGGACCGTGTCTTTCCGTCGTCTAACTTCACTGATGTGGTTCACAATCTCTGCACCATCCTTTTAGCGCTCTTGTCCGGAAAAGGGGATGTGGAAACGAGCCTCCTTCTCGCCATAGGGTGTGGAGGTGATACTGACTGCACCGGAGCCACTCTCGGCAGTATTTTGGGAATTCTCCACGGAGCCTCTGGCTTTCCTCCGCATCTACGGTCTCTTGCGGGCTCGGCCCTTTCTTTCCATCCCAGCTTGGAGGGCCTTGGCCTTCCTAAAACGCTGGACGAGCTGACCGACCGCTGTTTGAGTCTTTGCACGGCTTGGGAGGACCTCCCGGACGCGCCTCTGCCAAACCTTACGCCGGATGACGCCCCGATTCCGAACGACCCTCACCACTGGCTCATCCTGAATGTACCCGTGGAACAGAGTATGTCCGGTGAACCAGAGATCCTCCACCGCATAGAAGCTACCCCCAATAGTTTTCCGGATCTGCACCACTGCGAGAACGGCATTCATTTGGATCTAACCTCCCGGGTCCATCAGCCTGGGGATGTGCTTTATCTTTTCACTTGGCTACAAGTGGAGTCCGCCTGTGAGGCCAAACTCATGGCCTGCGCCGATGCGGGTATTACCGTCTGGTTTGATGGTGTCGAACTCATCAATTACCACGGCCGTCATCCCTCCATCCCCGCCTTCCACCGCACGGAGGGCGGAGCCACCGTGCAGGTGAAGCTCGTCCCAGATAAAGCCTACCCTGTACGTATTCGCCTGCTCACCGGCTCCGGCCCCTTGCAGTGTTGTCTGGCCCTAGGCGATGAATTAGACCGCTATCTTCACCCCGTACATTTCGGTGTTCCTGGACTATCCGGTGGAGAATCTCAATGAGCCCAGTAGATTGGGGGATTGCAGGTTTATTACTCGCCTTACTGATCGGGGTGGCTGTCTACTTGGGCAAGTTGAACAAAAGTGTGGCCGATTTTCTGATCGCGGGTCGGCAAGTCCGCAAATTCCTTGGCATGAGTTCCGGCACCGCTGAAGGATTGGGCTTGGCGAGTATCGCCGCCACCCTCGAGCAGGGTATGCGTAACGGCTTTGCCCTCATCTGGGTCAGCATGATCCTCATGGCCTACTCCGTTCCCGTCTTTGGTATCCTCGGATTTGGGATCAAACGCTTCCGAGCTACGCGCTGCATGACCATTCCCGAATTTCTGGAACAACGCTACAGCCCTCGTCTCCGCTTACTTGCCGGCTTCATCCTAGCCGTATCCGGGGTTCTTAATATGGCCATCTTTCCTATCACGGGTAGTCTATTCCTCACCTCCTTCACCGGTCTACCTGAGGTTCTAACCGTAGGCCCCTGGTCTTTGTATTCCGTGCATTTGGTGATGATCACGCTCGTCGCACTCGCCGTTCTCTTCACTTTCCTCGGCGGTATGGTGACCGTCGTCGTTACCGATTACATTCAGGCTACCATCCTAGTTAGTTGCCTGATATTTGTGGGAATTCGGACCTTCTTCCTCCTCGGCCCTGTCCGTATACACCAGACCCTCACCGACAACTTAGGCGAAGCTGCTTTCAACCCCTTTCGTGAAGGCAGTTATGGGTTGGTCTGGATTGCCTGGGTGTTTCTTCTCACCACCGTCAACAAACTTGCGTTTGCGCCTTCTGTTCAGAAAATGGCCTCCGCCGATTCCCCCGAAACCGCACGGAAAATGGAACTACTGCAGAGTATCTTCGGCATGGGCATGCGCATCATTCTGCTACTCATCGGTATAGGTGCCCTCGCGGCTCTCGGTGGGCCTGCGGTCGGCGAATCTCCCGATGTCTATTTCCGCTTCGCGGCCGCTATTCACTTACGAGAAACCCTGCCCATGGTCTTAATGGGTCTGATGTTTGCGGCCCTGCTTTTCTCATCCATCAGCACTGACGACAGCTACCTGCTCTCTTGGTCCGCGATCATCGTCAATGATCTTATTCAGCCCCTCTATGGTAAAAAGATCTCTCCCGCGTCACACATCCGTCTACTCCGAGGGGTGATTCTTCTGATCGGTCTTTTCTTGATCTTTTTCGGTCTGATCTACGATCCGCAAGAAAGTATTCTCGATTACATCTACCTCACCGGAACCCTCATCGGTGGTATAGGCATCTCCGTTTTCATGGGGCTCTACTGGTCCAAAGCCACCACCGCCGGAGCCTTTGCCGCTCTGTTGACTTGCGCTATCGTGCCTTTGGCTGACCTAGTCGGCAAACAATTGATCGGGAACGCTTATCCTTTCAGCACTCAGCAATCCGGATTGATCGCCTTGATTGGTGCTGCGGTAATCATGATTGTTATCTCCCTTCTCACCAGTAAAAACCAGTCTGCACCCGGTTGGGTCGATTATGGGGTGGTGCTTCAAGAACTCGACGAAGAAGGCCGGAGAACCCCCTCATGAGTGCCATGGCTATCGCCACCTACGTTCTGGTCAGTGTGTTCGTTATCGCCTACATGCTGTTTTTTGTCGTCATCACCATCGGCGGATTTTTCGATCTGAAGAAGTTGATCAAAGGCATCAAAGAGAAAGAGCTCAGCCCTCAGGATGACAGCTATCGTCCCACCCATCCTGAGTAAGCTCATAAGCTTTGACCTTTCGGTGGGCGTTATCGGAACGGTTTGCAGCGGACTCCTGACAGGTCTCGCCCATCTCCTAGCCCAAGTTTCATACTGGCTGGGGGAAATAGGTAAAAAGGGTTCTTCGTGAATTTTAGTGGATGGAAGAGTTAGGATTATAATGATCAGGTGTTGATGGACTTCGATACGATTCCCCTCCAGAGAGACATAGAGAACCACATGATTATTTGTTTCAAGCCCAATACAGCCCAGGATAATGTGGGCAATATATCGGAATCGGAATCGATTTTACGGGGGGCCTCACACTCATTAGTTATTTTTTCGATCCTGATACCGTTCCCGAATTTTCACCAAGAAGACCTTTCCCCAATTTTCTCACGAAATTCTACGAAGAGCCGTAAAAAGGATTCATAAAACTTTACAGTAAGTCTGCGATATGATGATCTATTCCTACAGTTTCTATATGTTGATTGGTCTGGGTGCAGGTAGATACAACGAGGCTGGGAGCAGGTGCTACTCTCCAAATTGATTACACGCCCCAAGAACCTGAAACATTATTATTTTTTATCATCATAACTGAATACGTAGCTGATTAACCCTCAGGATTTTTATGAAACATCTTATCTTAATTTTCGTAGACGTAACAGAGACGTTTGCGACGGTGGGAATGATTCGATAAGGGACGGCGGATTGCGAGATGTTAGAGCACTACGAAAAATTTTACCTTTCGAATACCAATGACCTGCAGGCCGAATGCGCTCGATTAGGGATCGTGATTCCTATTACGCAGAACAGCGAGGGTGTCGCTGTGTCGCTGCAGATCGATGGTCACCGTATCCGCAACCGTTTGTGGACGCAGCCGATCCAGGGCTACGATGCCGAGGTTTCCGGCGGACCGGGTCCGCTTACGAGGCAACGGTACCTGCGTTACGCCTCCGGTGGCTTTGGATTGATTTGGATGGAGGCGGTGGCTGTTTCGGAAGCTCACCGTGAACACGAAAATCAACTGTACCTTCCTTCAGACAATCTTCAGGCCTATTCCGCGTTGGTGCAGGAGCTGAGAGAGGCTTCAACTTGCGATGGGCTTACGATTTTGCTTCAACTCACGGGACGTGATGCAAACGGGCAAGCTCCCTCAATCGAGGAATATGTCCAAGCGGCTCACTCGGCTGCGCAGGCTGGCTTTGACGGGGTAGATATCAAATGCTGTTACGGCGATGCACTCTTTGGAGATTTTCAGCGCCTTCGCGAAACTGTCGATGCGGTTCATCAGGCAGAACCCCATTTGCTTCTGGCAGCACGGTTGACTCTTTACGATGCCTGCCTCAATGGATTCGGTGTGGATCGAAACGATTATCGATGTGTAGATGCGAGCGGGCCTATTGAACTTTTGAAAGAACTTCAGCAGGTGGGGCTTTCGATTCTGAATCCTTCTAACTGTAGCCCATATAATGAAGGGAAGGTATTCACGCCCCGGTTAGATGCACAGCCCCCCCACGAACACGCGCTGGTTCGGCTGCAGCGGGATCAGCAGATCTTGCAGGCGGTGTCTGCTGCCGTTCCGGAATTGCATTGTGTCGGCGGTGGGTTCGCTTGGCTGCGACATCTCGCTTTACCCGTGGGAAGCGCCATGCTTGAACAGGGTCTGGTTAGCGCGTTGGGTTTCGGGCGTCATGCCCTAGCCAACCCCGCGCTTGCCGGGGAGATTTTGCAGGGGCAGAGAATTGATGCGCAACGCGGCTGTATGCTTTGCTACGCCTGCAACCAGATGGCGGAGGCGGCTGGACCCGTGGGCTGTGTGATTCAGGATGCCGAAACCTATGGGCCCCCCTTTCGTGTGCAGCGTCGGTTTGATCCTGAAAGATTACAACAGGAGGCACGACGTTGCCATCAGTGTGAATTCGCCCCCTGCGTCGCCGCAAGCCCCTCTGCAGTTCCTATTCCCGAAGTTCTCCGGCATTTCGCTGCGGGACGTTATGCCAGAGCTTATGCACTCATAAGGGAACATAACGTATTTCCCGAGATGTCAGCCCATCTGTGTCCATCTTGGTTACAGGCGGAAGCCGCCTGTATTGAACAAACCCTGAGCGGGCGTACGATCCCCATTGGCGATGTGCAGATGACCCTGGCCCGTTGGGGCCGGGATACGCCGGATGCGGGCGTTCGTTTGCCGGAGCATCCCAGTGGGAAAACCGTTGGTATTGTGGGCGGTGGGCCAAGTGGTCTGGCGGCAGCCACCCGTCTCTTGGAAAAGGGGCATGCCGTCACGATTTTCGAGCGCGAGCCGTTTTTGGGCGGAGTCCCTGCCCGGGTCATTCCTGCCAGCCGATTTCCGGGTACGGAACTCGAAATGAACAAGGTGTTGGCCCCAGCGTTGAAGCAAGCGCGGCTCGACATTCGTTTCGGACAAACGCTGGGAGCAGAGCTGACACTGGGCGCTCTCCAATCTAGCCACAACGCTGTTTTGCTAGCCGTGGGCCTTGGCGAGGAATTATCCCTGGGCCAGGCGCCCGGGGTAGTGGATGCTTTGACGTTTCTCCGTCAATGTAAAGAGGGGACCTTCTCTCAGGTTCCTGAACGCGTGGCGATCCTCAGCGGTGGGGACTGTGCGATGGATGCGGCTAGAGAGGCTCGCGCACGGGGTGCAAAAGAACTGTTTGTTATTTTTGAGGGTGCACGAGCCCAAATGCACTGGCACATGGAGGAGTCGTGGTTTGTAGAGCAAGGCGTTCACTGTATGGTCCTGCTCAAACCTCTTGGATTCGAGCACGATGCGCAGGGACAATTGACGGGAGTGAGAGTACAGCGCACCGATCCCTGCGATGGCGAAGCCGAACCAGTAGCCCATAGCCGTAGTGTCCTGCAGGTGGGACTGGTGATTGAGGCGATGGGTTTGCAGGTGGAGTCAGGGCTTTCCCGTCATTTACATGCGGCTGGCGTTTCGCCGCAACCCGGAAGCTACCGCACCGGCGTCGAAAATATTTTTGCTTCAGGAGCCTTGTGTAATGGAGGCGCTTCTGTTGAGCAGTGTATCGTCGAAGGACTTGCGGCGGCGGATGAGATGAACCACTATTTGGAATCGTTGGAGTAGCTTATGGAATTGAAGTTAGAGAGTTGTGTAAAAGTATGTAGTGGCCGCTGTCGCCAACCGTCTGAAACCGTGGCCTTTCTGGAACAATTGCTGGGGGAACGGCACGACTACTGGTTGCATGAGGAAAAAGTGTCGGATCAGCTCTACTGGTCGGCCATGTTTTTAGAGGACGTTGAGGGTTTCCGTTCCATGGGCAAGGGAACGACCGCACAGGAGAGTCGCGCGGGAGCACTCGCGGAAGGGGCGGAATCATTGACCGCCCGCGATATTGTGGACCTTCCGGGATATGTACTCGCCCATCCCGATGAGGTGCCGAACTCATTGACGATTGAATCCCTGTTAGCCCATATCGCCACCGCCACGCCTCCGGTAGTGGAAGAAATTAAAGAACTGGATGCCGCTCGGCACTGGGTCGACGCCACCTCGTTGATGGACGGTTCCGTACTCAAGATTCCGATCGAATATATCTATCAGATTAGTGGACCGAACGGACGCGCGTCGGGCAACCGGATTGAGGAAGCTATTGTTCATGCCGTGAACGAGGTGTTTGAGCGGCGTGCACATATCACGGTGCTCAAAAATCGAATGGTGGTGCCGACGATTGATCTCGAAAGCGTGAACCATCCCGTGATCCGTGAGCAGATAGAATTTGTGCAGAGCCGTGGGATACGCGTGACCCTTAAGGATTTATCGTTCGGCGGGGTGCTTCCCTGTATTGGCGCTTATTTTTACGATCCCAATATTCCGGAAGAGAATCAGTTCCATCACTTCTTCAAAGTAGGTGCCAGCTTCTCGACGGAGGAAGCCCTGCTTCGTGTCTTTACCGAATACACACAAGGTCGGAAAGAAGAGGAGTTCATCGGAGATGATGAACAAGCAAGGGAACGGCTGCTCAATCACGATTTCCGCAGCCTGCCCACCCAGCCCACACACTGCGACAATTTCATGTCCACCTTCATGTTTGGTTTTGTTCCGTACCGGGACGCGAGCTTTCTGGAGGAAGGTGAGATCATTCCCTTTGAGCCCCATCCCGGATTCGAGGATTGTTTAGAAGATATAGAACAGGCGAAGAAAATATGCGCAGCATTGGGCAAAGACTTGCTGGTGTTGGACTGGACGGACCCTGATCTAGGCTTCGCGGTTGCTCAGGTCATCATTCCCGGGTATTCGGATGTTCTCCCCTATCATCCCTCGAACAGCCAAGGCTTGTTTAAGGCTTGGACGCGAGGGGATGTGTTGGCTTCTTATGCTCGTTGATACTGTGTACGGGAATGTTGCTTCTGACGAATCAGGCGTAGTCGTTTGCGGAGGGTTCTTCCACGAGTTCTAGCAATTGATTCACGATGTCCACACTGGTGAGGCCTTCCGAGTCGGCTGCAAAAGTGGTCAAGAGGCGGTGACGTAATACCGGAATTGCGGCACGTCGAATGTCAGCGCAACTTACATGAATTCGGCCTTCAAGCACGGCTTGTGCTTTGGCTGCCAGAATCAGATTCTGCCCGGCCCGTGGACCGGCGCCCGTAGCCACGAATTTTTTTGTCACTTCGGGAGCGTCCTCATTTTGCGGACGGGTGGCTCTAACCAGGCGAATCGCGTATTTGATCACGTGCTGCGATACGGGGATTTTGCGAACTACGTCCTGGAGTTGCAGGATTTCCTCTTGGGTGAGAACGGGTTGCGGGGTACTCTGGACGCCGGAGGTCGTGGCGGTGATGATGGCGACTTCCTCCTCCTCGTTCGGGTAGTCCACCCAGATATTAAACATGAAGCGGTCGAGTTGCGCTTCGGGTAGAGGGTAGGTTCCCTCCTGCTCAATGGGGTTCTGGGTGGCGAGTACGAAGAAGGGCTCATCTAGTTGGTAGGAGATATTACCTGCTGTGACCATTTTCTCTTGCATGGCTTCCAAAAGAGCGGCCTGGGTTTTGGGAGGTGTGCGGTTGATTTCGTCAGCGAGCAGAAGATTACAGAAAAGAGGGCCTTTGATAAAGCGGAATTCTTTTTCGCCGGTGTCGCGGTTGGTTTCCAGTACGTCGGTTCCGATGATGTCGGTCGGCATGAGGTCGGGCGTAAACTGAACCCGTTTGAATTCGAGGTTCAACACCGTGGCGAGGGTACGCACCATCAGGGTTTTCGCCATTCCGGGAAGTCCGATCAACAGTGCGTGACCGTTGGCCAGAATGCACATCAGAACTTGGTCAAGAACTTCTCGCTGGCCGACGATCACTTTGCCAGCCTCTTCGAGGATTCGTTCGGTGCGTACTTTCATTTCCTTGACTAACTCAAGGTCATGGTCGTCGGTCACCCCTTGCGAAGACGCGGGCATTGCCGGGGATGGCCCAACGGAGAAATCAAATCGGACGTTTCCCAACTCCACCACGTCTCCGGAGGTGATGGGTTGCACCTGAATGGGTAGACCGTTCACTTGCGTTCCATTGGAACTATCCAGATCCTCCAGAACCCAGTTGCCGAACTCCTTCCGGATGGTGGCGTGGAGGCCGGAGATGGAATCGTCGTTTAATTCTAGATCAGCGTCACCGCTGCGTCCGATGGAGAGAGGGCCATATTCAAAACTAACTTCTTGTCCGGCGTTGGGGCCGTTTTTAAATATAATTACCGGCATGGGAGGGGCTCCTGAAATTTCATAATCTGTATATATATAAGGGGTTAACGTAAATCGAGATTGCCAAGATCTTTGATGTAATCCGTCACGCGGACACCTGAAAGACTGGCTTGTTGGATATATCGTGGTTTGGCAGAACTTTTGGTGGCCCAAATAGGATAGAGGTCCCTAGCACGAACAATCTGCCAGCCGGGACCCACCTGTTTGAGGGTGATCAGCTTAAAAGTCCGTCGCGCATCATCGCGGCTATAGGATCCGTCTTCTTCCTTCGTGAAAACGGCGTCCGATTTTTCCAGTCGAAGATAAGTGCAAATCGCCCGGGCGGAACTTCCCTGTCCGGTGGATCCGGAAAGCCGGTGAATAATTTTGGTCGTAAAGTAAGGCTCTGACTTCTGAATCGAGGCGTCGATCTTGTTTCGGTCGTCCGCGGTGAGGGTGTTTTTGCCCCGTTGAAGCCGTAGTCCGTCATAAAACATGTTATCGTAGATGATCAGGAGATCGTATTTCCGCATCGGCAATCCGGTGAACGTGAAGCTGTTCTTCTTTTCTCCACGGATCGTACCGGTGTAGACCAAGTTCGGTTCATCGCTTGGAATCGCCAAAACCTGTTCGATCGCTTGTTGTGGATCCACCACGCAACCAGTGATGCCTCCGAGGCTGCTAGGGTCGGGGCTGGTGTAGAGGCGGATGCGTTGGGGGGTGTTGTCGCCTGCTTGTGTGAAGCTGAGGAGTAAACCAATGACAACCATCATGATGCGTGGACTTGTATGCATTACCACTGTTCCTGCTCTTCAAACATCCAGGCGCTTGGATGAAACTTTAAGCGCTCATGCATGTCAGCTGCAAAAACGCGGATTTCCTCCTGAGGAGCCTTTGTTTCCTGTAGGCAGTCCAGCAAAAGCACTGCTGCATCGGGAAGGTAGCTACTTGCATCCATGTTTTGGCAATAGGCTTTCAGCATGGGTCTAGCGCGGAGATAGTTACCGGTGGCAATATGAAAGCGTGCTTCTTGTAGAATAAAATCACCCGTGATTTTGCTTAATGGAAAGGTTCGTTCCCATTCCTCGAGGGTCCGATTGGCTTCAAGCAGATACCCTTGCGCTATTTGTGTCTTGGCTTGCTCCGCTGACGCCGTATTCAGGAGAGTACTGACTTTCCAGTTGCCGGCATTTTTTGATTGGGTTTGGGGCGCGTCGGGGGTCCCCGGTTGATTACGCTGAAGCCGCGCGCGGTTTTGCACACCGGCGTAGTAGGAGGTGGCGAGGTTGAGATCGTGATCCATGAACGCGAGATCTCCCAAACGAATCCTGGCTTTTTCGCCCGTTTCACCACCCATGCGTACCAGGTTCTCCAATGCCGATTCGACTTCGTTGGTCTTTCCCAAATAGAACATGGAAATTTCCACTTCGCGAAGCTTCAGTTCCAGTTGACGGATGGGATCTTTGGCGCGATTGTGGAAGGTCCGCGCGATGGCGATCGCTTGTTCAGGGTCTTTCCGAGGGGCCACGTCAATGAAAGCGTCCTCAAGTAGGCGTAGTTTGTCTGCGGGGATGTTCGGTGTTTCCGTTTTCCAGCAGTTGGCAAAGAGGTGATAGAGCAGGTTGTAGCCTTTGCCGTACTCCAGGGTACGATACAAATATGCCCACTGTGACGGGCTCCAGTTTTTCGTCGGATTTGTTCCGGATGGCTGGGCCAGCAACATTTCCAAAAGTGCCTTGCGGTATTCCCTTCGATCAGCCGGTTTATCCAGAGACGTGCGGAGGGTGGTGTACCCGTAATAGGGGAATTGGGTTTGGGACTGGTGGGATCCGGACTGCAGAGTGAGCGTAACTTTTCCTTCAATGAAACCAGGAACGAGCCAGGTACATTCCGTACCTTCCACGCGGCCTCCGTCGGAAAAGGTCCATAGGTAGCGGGTATTTTCGGGATGGCCTTTGGTATCCGCTGTGAAGCGGAAAAGAATCTGAGGCTTTTCGTCCGCGACCCAATAAGTTCCGACAGCCTTGCCCGTCACCCGGGCGACAGGTAGTCCCTCGCGGGTTTGTACGCTAGTAACCGTTGCGCGTCCTGAACGCGCGATTTCTTTGGGGTGCAGCACACGGCTTTCTTGGTTGGAGGTGCCGGCCATGGGAACGTCTTCACCGCGGACCCCGCCGAGTTCCTCAATGCTGGCATTCGGGGGCTTCCAGGTGAGGTACATGATGCCTCCTGCCATTTTCCCAGGCGTATAGAGAGGATCACGTGGCGCGCTGGCAAAAACCTCAATCCGGTTGAACCCTGCGGGTAGATCAAAATATTGTCCAGTGCCGCCCCATTTATCGATACGCTTAGTGGGCGTCAGAAGTTCCCCGTTTACCAAAACCGTGTGTTCTCCGTTTATGGCGAAGGGGGCGATCCACGTCTTGCCTGGATCGGTCGTAATCACGTGACTGAGCAGGTAAAATGAGGCGGGCAGGGGGCGTCCACTTTCATCTCCACCGATGGAAAACGGTGCTCTCGGGATTCCGGCTTTGATCAGTTGGTGAACGGTTGGTCCCACTGGACCGAAGGAAGCCAAGGCACGAGCTTGGGCGGGGGAGCCTCCGGTCGGATCTGTACAGAGGATGGCGCTGGGTTTGAGCTCGGTTCTCGGCGTCCACTTCCTTGGCTTACCTGCTGGGCTTAGGTAGAGCCATACGTCTTCGAGGGTGCCGGGATCCGGGAAAATTTGTGTAAGCCCGGAATGTTCATTGCGCCACAGATCATAGCTGGGGTAGATCTTCCCATTTTTATCGACCACGGATGTGGTGAGGAAGGATTTTGGAAGGATGCCACCATCCGGAAGTTGAATAAGATAGCCGCACTTGGGGTGACTAGGCGCATCGTCTAAGTGAACTAAAAAGCGAAGGGAGGCTTCGGGGACCGCCCATGGAGCCTCCGCGCCGAATGAACTTGCTGTTGTGAGTAGGAAAACCCCGATCAGATAAACGGGGACCGTTAGAAGGAAGCGGAAAGGCATTTTGACTACTTTGAACCACTGCGACCCGCGCTTTCATCTTTGATCTTGGTGATCAGCATCGGGGGGCGTGGGGGTTTTTTGGCCTCGGTCCGTGACAGTGGAGTGACCGGGCAACAGCAACAGGCATTCAAGGCTTCGGCAGAGGACGCGGTCCTTGGTGGTGCGGGAGGCTTCTTTAATTCTTTTGGTGGAGGAATGAATCCGCTGTCTCCTGATCCATCTCCGGCGGCGAGGGTGGTTCCCGTACACAGGGTTGCGGCAAGGGCAGCCGTAATGTGAATAACCAATTTATTTTTCATAGCCTTTTTAACCTTGCAAGTAGGGTGCCTTATGGCAAGATACAATTAGTTATATTTATGTATTTTTAGTTATCATATTTTTTAGTTACGTCCTGTTTAGTGAACCCTATTGGAAAGTTGAAATGAAGCGATATAGATTCAAGGCGTTGGATTCGCGGTGGCAGCGGATTGTTTTTTTTGGCTTGGCCGCAGTGGTTGTTGGGCTCTGGGTTGCGTTGCCGGTACAGGGGCAGAATACGGCAACCGAAAAATACGGGCGGGACGTGTATTGGAATGCCACTCCGAACGATGTGAACAACCTGCTCAAGCAAATGAGCAAGCAGGTGGATGCAAACTATGAGACGGAGGTTCGCAAACTCTCCGAGGTTAGCGCCAACCCGGAAGAAAATCCGATTTTATACCGGTCAGGGCATTACTCGTTTCAATATTCGACCGAGGAACGCGCAAAACTCCGAGAATACCTGCTTGCGGGCGGGATGATCGTCTACAACACGGGTCTGGGTTCCATGCCTTTTTACCAATCGGTGGTTCAGGAACTGAAACTCATTTTTCCAGAACAACCTTTGCAACGCCTTTCATCGGATCACCCGATTTTCCACAGCTATTATGATGTTGACCGGGTCAGCTACACCCCTGCCGTTGCCCAGACCGGGTTTCGCGGAAATGAACCCTGGTTTGATGCGATCGAAATCAATTGCCGAGTGGTGGCGCTCGTGTCGCGCTGGGGAATGGCGGTCGGCTGGCAGGGCGATGTCAAGGATAGCTATCAGGCTTATCAGCCGGAATCCGCCTTCCGGCTGGGGGTGAACATTGTGAGTTATGCCTCTTCCATGCGGGCTTGGTCCAGCAACGCGGCGCAGGCGATGAAATTCGTGGATACGGAGGAAGCGGGGACAGACAAGGTCTTCATGGGGCAGGTCAAATACGATGGTGTGTGGAAGACTCGGCACGCAGCACTTCCGGTTCTGCTTCAGACCTTCAATAGAAGAACGGGGGTGCCAGTGAAATTTGCACTTCAGGATCTTCGGCTGTCCGATGCCCGGCTTTACAATGCCCCCTTGATTTACATGACGGGCCACGAGCATTTTGAACTCAACCAGCAGGAAATTCAGAATCTACGGATGTATCTGGAGAATGGAGGCTTTCTCTTTGGGGAGTCCTGTTGTGGTCGCAAGGGGTTCGATCTCGCTTTCCGGCAACTGATGCGGAAAGTCTCACCTGGCAAATCGCTAGATCGTATTCCCGTGGGATCCATTCTTTTTCAGCAACCGAATGTGATCCGCGCTGTGGGGGTGACACCGAGCTTGTTGCAGGAACTGGGCGCGTCCAGCACCTCTCCTTTTTTGGAGGGCGTAGATTTTGACGGACACTTTGGCGTGATTTACAGTCGGTTCGGAATGGCAGGAGGCTGGGAGCTCTCTCAAAGTCCCTACGCGCGAGGATACAACAAAGCGAGTGCGATACAAATGGGACAGAACATTCTGATGTACTCGGTAACTCAATAAGAGGTGTAGAAACGTATGTGTCATATTCCCCCTTCCATCCTACGCGCTCCGTTGCTCTATTCCTGTCTACTTCTGCTGATGGGGCTGGGCTCAACCAGCGCTGCCAAATCTATGAACGGAAATGATTTTGCGCTCTATTTCTCAGAAGCGAAAAATGATGAGGAACGAAAAACATTGTTTGAGGAAGCTAAAGGAAATCCCCACTTCTTCCGATACTTGCAAATCATGGAGATGGAGGAAAGGCAGGAAGATGGGCGCAGTGTCATCCAGATTATCGCCTTTGAACCCGCCTCGCTGATGGATGTGACCTTCACCGTCGCGAGTTCCCTCTCCAAAAAGAAAATCAAAGAGGATCCCGCCTCGGGGCCTGGGGATGCTCTGGCGCTGACGGGTAAAGTCACCGGAGTGGATCTCAAGAAAAACCAAATTCAATTGGCCTCGGTAATTATCCGGCACAAAGACCGCTTGAGTCCTGCCATTGGACAGGAACTCTTATGTGAGGTGGCCGCCGGTTCTGTGTTCTATTCCTTTACCGGAGGAACACGCACGGTAGAACTCACTTACAAGGACCGAGATCTGTTGAAATACAGGGATCAAGTGATAGCTCAACGCGGTCGCGATGGCTGGGCGGTGTTTTTGGAACAGGAAGTGGTAAAACGGAAACGTGAACGGGCCGAAGCTGGAAAGGTGAAACAACCATGACCGGGTTGCGTGGAGTACGGAAAAACCTGCTGATCCTGACCTTGGTGTTCGGGGGCGTCCTGCATGCGGCTAATGAACAGGCCTTATGGAGGTTGTGGGGCACCCACAATGAGAATCCGGACGATCACATGGGCACGATCAAGGCGTGCATGGATTATGTAAGGGCCAATCCGAACGATCCGTTGGTGCCGGTGGCACAGAGTCTGGCAGGATGGCATTATTTGAAGCTGGGGGAAACGGAGAAAGGCATCGCTCTACTTGAACCTTTGATAACTAAAACCAAAGAGGCTCCGGGCCAAGGCGCAAATCAGCTGGCCCGCAACTGGATGAGCCGTGTGGATCGCGAGGCGGTCAAAGTGGCCTTGCAGGTCTACTATCGGCAGAAGGTACAGTACCCTGCGAATCTCCAGTTTCTGGCGGAAAACCCAAAAGTGAACACGACCTGCACGTACCGGGAAAAGGACCGATGGGATCGCCCCTGGCGCTACCGTCCCACCGGCTTGAAGGGCATTCCTGGTTTCGAGGGACAATCGTTTATTTTGGAATCTAGCCGACTGAATAGCAGCTCCATTCTGACGGAGGCGCTGGAACTGCCGTATGCGACCAAGAGTCCTCTGGTCCCACTAAGGGTAATGTCCACAGGTAACGGGACTCAGATGATTCAATTTAAAAGTGCCGAAGGTGAAAATCAGGAAGTTCTGGGGATTTCGGTGGGGCAGGGGAATAAGGAATTGTTCGTAGCGTATGTGGGTAATAATATTGTGGTAGTCTGCGACGAGAATCATTGGATCCTTTTCTTAAAACCCGGGAGGGAGTAAGGTATGGCCTCCAACTCAACGACCAAAAAACCTCATGACAAAAAAAAGGGAGAGAAAGCGAAGGAGGGAATTCTCGGCTTTCTGGATCCACGGGAAATGCACAAACTGGGGCGCCTTGTCCTGTTATCCCGCTATGTGGTGGAAGGAAATTTGGCGGGTGCTCACCGGAGTCCCTTAAAAGGCCCAAGTTCCGAATTTGCCGACCACAAATCCTATGGGGTCGGGGATGATCCTAAACATATTGACTGGCGGGTGTTTGCGCGGACCGATAAATATTACGTTAAACGCTATGAGGATGAAACTAACCTCCGGGTGTATCTCGCGTTGGACCGGAGTCTCTCTATGGCTTACGGGAGCGGAGACACTACGAAATATGATTTCGCCTGCCGGCTGGCGGCCGCGCTCGGGTATGTGACCGTAAAAAGCCGCGATTCGGTCGGCTTATATCTTTATTCGGATAAAGTGGATGTGCGCATGGACGCGCGGAATTCACTGCTTCATCTCAATAATCTTCTCAAACAGGTCCAAGACCATGAACCCGCTAAGACTACTCGGATCGCGGGACCTCTGCACGAAATTGCGGGATCGGTGGGGCGGCGTGGACTGGTTGTCGTCATTTCCGACCTTTTGGGCGATGATGACGAGATCGCCGTGGCCTTGGCTCATTTGCGCAAGCAGCATCATGACGTGATCGTCTTCCACGTATTAGACCCTGCAGAGATCGACCTACCGTTCCAGAAAATGTGCGAGTTTGAGGATTTGGAAAGTGGAGATAAAATCTCCGTGAATCCCCGAGCGTTGGCAAAAGAATACACGCAGGCGTTTTCCGCTTTTCTGGAACGCTACCGGAAAATTTGCGGAGGGTTGAAAATTGATTACCGCATCGCTCGCACCGATCAAGATCTTGAAACCTTTGTACAGGCGTATCTGATGGAACGCCGTCGTCTTTCTAAATAGTCTCCTTATGTTCACTGCACCTTTATTTTTGATTGCGGCTGCCCTCGGGGCTTTAATTCCCCTTGCCCTGCATGCTTTCCAGAACAATCGGAAGGTCACCGTCCCGTTCCCGACCCTTCGGTTCCTGAAAATGGCGGACAAACAATCCTCCCGCCGTGCACGGATGGAATATGTGCTGTTGTGGCTGCTCCGGACCCTGATTATGATTCTGTTGGGACTGGCGTTCGCGATGCCCACGCTGCGGCTTAGTAATTTTTCATGGTTGGGTGATTCGCCCCGCGACGTCGCTCTGGTGATCGATGTGTCTTACAGCATGGGCTATCGGAAAACCCAAAATACGGTGTGGGATGAGAACATCGCCTGTGCCACCGCTCTGCTGGAGGGTCTAGGGGAAAAGGACCGGTTCTGTATCTATCTGGCGGGTGCGAATCCTATCCCATTGTTTCCCGAACCGGTTGCGGATATCGAGGAGGCGCTGGTGCAGCTGAACGCCTTGAAGCCCACCACGGAACGATCGGAAATTCTTCCGGCCTTGCGGAGTGCGCTCGACGCGATGAAGGAGGATGTACGAGGCCGTCAGCAGGAAGTCTACATCCTCACCGACAACCAGGCTCTGCCTTGGAGGGGCTTTGCAGGACAAGAGGAGGGTGGGGAGGGCCTTGATGCGGAGGATGAACTGGAGGAAGAGAACGCTTTGCAGGCCGTTTGGGATCCGGAACGTATCGGATCACAAACCAGTGTGTATGTCGTTCAACTCGGCGTGGACCAGCCAGAAAATGTGGGCTTGGCCCATGCAGCGCTCAATCCCACCGTCCTGTTTGCGAATACGAGAGCTCAGCTCAGGACGGAACTCATCCGGACCGGCGCCGCGGCAGCAACCACCATTACGCTATCGATCAATGGAAAGGAAATCGGGCGGCGCTCAGTGATGGCCGGAGGGGAAGCCGGGGTCCTTCCTGAATTTGCCATTCCTGCGATGGAACCCGGAATGCACATCGGTTTGTTGGAAACCCCAGACGACAACCTCGATGCCGACAATCGTTTTCACTTCCTTCTTCAGGTAAAGGAGAAGGTTCCTTCTCTCTGCGTGGGAACCGAAGAGGACGGCTTGTTCGTGCGGGCAGCCCTGAAGGCGGGTGAAAAAACGGGTTTGGAATCAAAGTGGATCCCTCCGGATGACCTCGGCGGCGAAAATCTTCACGCGTATTCTGCCGTGTTCCTTTGTAACGCTCTCCCCTTGCCAGGAGGCGCTCTGGATTCCCTAGAGTCCTACGTGCGCAGCGGCGGTCTGGTCATGATCTTTCCCGGAGACAAGGCGATGGTTCAGGATTATCAGGCGATGCCCTGGCTTCCAGGACAACCTGTCCGTATTCAGGACTTCGTCCGGGACGACCGCAAGAAGACCTTGGCCTGGACCGAACCACAACATCCGCTGGTCCAGCCATTACGCACCGGATTGGCGACACCTAATATTTCCGTTCGCCGAAGCCTCGTATGGGAAGAAATCGCGGACTCTAGTACCCGCTTAATCTCTATGGGACCAGATGAGCCCTTCCTGCTTGACCGTCCGCTTGGCCGCGGGCGGGTGTTGCTGTGTGCAGTGGCGGCGGACCGTGTATGGGGGGAATTGCCCCTGTCTCCATTTTTCTTGCCCATTGTTCACCAGGTGGTTTCTTACGGATCGGGCATCGGCGCTTATCCATCCTACAGTTGGAGTGAACCGTTTCTTCCTCTGGGCAGCCTGATTCCCGGGGCGACGCGTGCGTCGGTGATGACAGGGCCCGACGATCGTCCGATCGCCATTCGCAGCCAGGTTGTGGAAGGCCGCAGCATCCTGCAGGCGGAGGACCTGCGGCGTCCGGGCATCTACACTATGGCGCTTACGAATGGCGATAGTCCTACTCCTGTGCTGGCGGTCAATTTCAAACGGGACGAATCCGATCTCAGTCCTATCTCCGCAGAGCAGATTAAAGAAATGCTGGGAGGGGAGAATTTGTATGTGGCAGCAGACAAGGCCGAGCTGCTTCGGCTTGTGCAGGAGCATCGTATTGGCCGTTCCTACGGTGAACTGCTTCTCTGGCTGGCGTTCCTACTCGTCATCGTGGAGTTCATGTATGCGAACCGCCTCGCCAAAGGCGGAAGCTCGTTACTGAGTCTTTTGGGCATCGGTGCCAGCGGAAACCTGAAAGGAGGTGCGGTATGATTCTGTATGATCATACCGTTCCTACCTTCCTTATTCTGCTGACACTGTTAGCTGCTTTGGCACTGGGCGGATTCAGCTTTTGGAAAACCCTATCGAAAACCCGCTATACGATCGGGCTCATCGCTTGTTACGTTCTAGTTCTCGGCTTGTTCTGTTGGTGTTTACTGATGCCGGGACGCAAAGACACCGTTACTCTGTTGAGGAAACCCAGATTTATTGTGGTGCTGGATACCTCTGCGAGTATGGCACTCACACCAGGAACCATCACTCCCAGTCGTTGGGATATAGCTATGAAGGCGTTGGATTTACCGTGGACAACCTTGGTGGGTGCGGAATGCGAAATCGACGTCATTCCGTTTTCGAGTGAGGTCTTGGATAAAATGTCGCTGGTGCAGAGCAAAGGCTTGAAGCCCGAGGGGGCCTCTTCTTTTCTTCGCGACAGCCTCAAGCAAATCGCCGACCGCTACGAGGGCTTGGATGTTGCGGGTGCGGTCCTGTTGAGCGATGGGCGGGACACCATCGAGGCATTTGATGACTGGGCAAACAATGCATTTCCCTTTCCCTTGGACACCGTTGTTCTGCAAACAAACGACGGATGGAAGGAGGATGTGGACCTGCGGATTGATGATGTTCATTCTCCGAGGCGCGTCACGGTCGACTGGACCACCGAATTCAAAGTGATGGTCTCCGGACGGGGGACCGCTGGGGTTCCCGTCCCAGTCCGAATCTACCGGAATAAACAGCTGATCCACGAAAAACCCGTTTTAATTCCCGCCGAGGGCGGAGAACGTGAACTGGTGTTCGAACTGGAGCACCCTGAAATGGGGGTGTTCGATTATGTGGCGGAGGTTTTGTCTCTGGATGGAGAGGAGAACCTAGAGGACAACCGCTATGAGATGCAGGTTCAGGTGACGGATGCACGAAATAGGATTCTGTACGTGGAAGGCGTTCCCCGCTGGGAATACAAATTCCTGAAACGCGCCTTAGAGGGAAATAAAAAGATCACCCCGCTGATTTTCTATTCCGGGGCTGACGGGAAACCACGAGCAGGATCCCAAGTCGGGGAGATGACGACGGAGATGACCGAGTCGCAGCTGGCCCAGCTGAAAATTGTGGTACTCGGAAATCTGGATGCGAACACCCTGAACGACACGCAGGTGGACCATCTGATCCGTTTTGTTGAAAATGGTGGAAGTCTGGTTTTCCTTGGAGGTACCAACGCCTGGGCGGCGGACGGAATTCTGGCTACCGGTCTGGCATCCATCCTGCCCGTACGCTCGTCCAAGATCGAAGTGCTGGAAGCTAAGAAACCTTTCCGAGTTGCCCTGACCGATACCGCCAGTACTCACCCCGCCTTTGCCGGCGACCCTGAATTGTGGGAAAGCATTCCCCCCGTTCTTTCTATCTTCCAAGGGGTGACTCCCTTGCCCGCCGCGCAGGTGCTGGTCGAGGCGTTCACACCTCAGGGCCCTCAGCCGATGGTGGTGAGCCACCGCTACGGTCAGGGCAAAGTTACCGCAATTTTCACAGATTCCCTATGGCGTTGGCAGCTTTCGCGGGAGGGTGCGGCCTCCAAGCCCTACGCCCGCTTCTGGGGGCAGATGATCTCTTGGCTTCTGCCAAAAGAAGGTGACCTGACCGCTGGGCGGGTGGAGCTATCTGCTGACCGTGACCGAATGTATCTGGGTGAAAAGATCGAGCTGACTGCAGTCATCGGGGACAGCGATTCAGGTGTCATGCGAAGCATCATCACCCTGCCGGACGACAGTGAGACCCCTCTGGGGATGAATTTGCGTCAGAGTTCTGATGGCGTGGCACCCAGTTCCCACTATGGACTTTCCTTTAACGCACAACAACCCGGCCTGCACAAAGTTACCGCCTCTTGGGTGGCCGGTGGAGAAACCCGAAATTCAGAATCCATCTCGTTCTTTGTTAAAGCCTTCTCCCCAGAAAACGTTCCCCAGCCGGTAAACGAGAAGGTCTTGAAGTCGATCGCGCAGGGAAGCGGGGGGACCTACTTCCTTTCCCTCGAAGATCTGGATCAAGCTCTTTCCGAATTAAGCGTGCAGGCCATCGAAGAAGAGACTGCGGAATACCGTTCGCTCTGGCAGACGCCTTTGATGATAGGTCTGATGATGATGTTTCTTACCATCTCTTGGGTCGTTCGAAAATCCAGGAATATGCCATGATTCAGTCCCTAAATTTTCCGTATTCTCTCTGGAATAAATACTTAAGCCCACCTATAAATTGACCTATGAAAAATAAAGTTCTCTTTTTCTCCCTGTTGGCGGGGTTCGCCGCATCACTCGTTTTCGTTCAAGCAGAAAATCTCGTACCGAACAGTGGGTTCGACCAGCCTAACAATCCCTTTGCCGGTTGGAACGTGGATTATTCCTGGACCAAAAGAAAGGTGGATCTAACCAACCAGTATCGTTTGAAGGTACTGCCTACCCACGCCGGGAAACAGAACGTAGTTGAGTTTCCCGAAAAGGGCGGCGCGGGCAGTCGCATCGAGTCTGTGATCATTCCCTTTGATCCAAACGCGATCTACGAGGCCACGCTGGATGTGAAAGGGAACTTCCGCATTTATTTCGCTGGCTACAAGTGGAAGCCCGGTATTCGACCGCATGACAACCCGAAGCTGGGTGAACTGCGCACTATCTACAAAAGTAAGCCTGCGCTTCCAAACGAAAAAAGTTGGAAGAGCATAAGCCTGAAGGTCCCGACCAAAAAGCCCTCCTCGGATTTACAGAAACAACATCTAGAAAAAATTCGTTTTATCACCTTGTACGTCTGGAGCGAACACGGTGGATTCGTGGATAACATTTCCATCCGGAAAAAATAGAAGCGCAATAGAAAAACAGGAAACATCATGTCAGCAAAATTTCATAAAGAACTGGAAGCCCTGGGTGGGACCATCACCTGGTGGCGGGTTCGATTATTTTTGGTGTTCGGGATGGCAGCTGTGCTGGGGGTGTTGTGCCTCTTCGGCCTGATGGATATCCTGATACGCTATGACCGTTTAGGGCGGATAACCTCATGGTTTATTCTGGTGAGCGGACTCCTTGCACTGGCAACCGTGCTGATAAAAACCTTTCGCCATAAATTTTCAATTCAGGGTATGGCTGCAACGGTTGAAAAAGCCTTTCCCGAACTCGACAACCATCTCATCAATTTCATTCAGTTTTCGGAAGCAGCCGGCGACGACCCCCTGAAGGTTGCCTACCTTCAGCATGCGGCCCCAGCTTGGGATATAGTGAAGCCCAAGCAAATGCAGAATATCAAACTGCACAAAAAGAGCTGGGCCGCTCTTCTGGTTGCTATCATATTGCTGCTGGCGCCTGGGCTGTTTTTTGGAGCCGCTTGGACCCGTGCTCTGGTGAGAATGGTGAATCCTTTTTCAAATTTACAGCCGATAAGTCTCACCCGCATTCTGGAAGTGACCCCCGGAGATGCTTTAATTCCCCAAGGGGATACCGTCTTACTGTTGTGCACGGTGAAGGGGATGAATGGTCACGAAGTATTCGTGGAAATCGACCCCAATGATACTCGTATGACCCGTACCTCCCTGGGGAGAATCCGTACAGGGGAAGAGGAAAAATTCGCTCGGAAAGTTCCAAAAGTCACCACAGGGTTTCGTTACCGTTTCCTGGCAGGGGATGCTTCACCGTCCGAATGGCAGACGGTGACGCCCCGTCCCCCCACGGCCTTTACCGATATTCAGCTTACCATTACCCCCCCCGCCTATATGGGAATACCTGCGCGAACCCTGGCGGCACTGGATACAAGAATTGAAATTCCGCAGGGGTCGACCGTTGCAGTTGTCACGGACTGCAACACCGGACTCGGAAAGCTGGACGTCGATTTTGGTGGCGAAACGGTATCCTTTACATCGCAGAAAGGTGCTCTGCGATGGAAAGGACAGCTGGCGGTAACAAAGGGTCAGTATTTAAGTTTATATGCAGAAGATCTGTACGGCGTTCCTCTTGTCGAGCGCCTTCCGTTCAGTCTGCTGTCGGATTCGCGGCCTGTGATTGAGCTCAAAGAGCCACAAGGTAAAACCGTTTTGCCTCCCGGTGCAACGCCCCGGATTTCCTTCCGGGTTACCGATGATTTTGGCCTTCAGTCCGTAGTCATGCAGCAGGAGGTTGTGAGTTCTGACGGAACAAAAACCTGGGTAGAGCGTGAGCGGTGGACGTTGGAAGGTCAGACGAGTATTCAACAGGTCTGGCAGGGCTCCGGCGATTCTACCCAGGGCGGCAAGCTGATCTATCGTATTGTGGTAGAGGACAACCGGGCTCCCAAGGCGAACATCGCGGTTTCGCCTTCCGCTAGATTCGAAGCTCATACGATGGCCGAATCGAGGAAAGAGCGTAAGCAACTAGAGGACAAGGCGGAAGCGAGTGTAAACCAGATCGTCGTATGGCAGCGTGAGAATTTGAGAGAAACCCGCAAGCTGATTGAGGTTGCCCGACAGGCTGAGCGTGGGCAATGGAGCGAGCTGGCGGAGCGGCAACGTAAGATTCGAAGCCTGACCCGTGAACTTCTCGACAATCCTTTGAAGCCACTCGGAAATCTAAGCAAAACAGTTCAGAAACTTTACCTCAACGAAATGATGATGGCTGTCGATTCTCTGTCAAAAATTCCGGAGATAGCACCGGATGAACGGGTGGCAGCCGCCAACAGCGCCTGGCAGCTTGAGAACAGTATTTTACGGCAGCTGACGGTTGCGAATGAAGCCGTAGCTCAGGCGAAGGTGGACCGCCGCGTTTCTGGGATCAGCGCGATGCTAGCGAAAATGGTGCGCGATCAGGAGGATGTTCAGAAAACCAGCGCCAGAATTGTGAAGGATATGGGTGAGGTGCACCCCTCTCTGGTGGATGCGCAGGATAGGCTTGCGGGCGACCTATCGGAATTTACTCAGTCCTGTGTGGCGGAATCGGCGGAAGTGAGGGCGAATGATGCAGCCTTTGCCGATGTAATGATGCAAATAAGCGAACATTCCGAAAAGGAAAAAGTGCGCAATGATATGGTGATGGCGGCGGAGAAACTCGATCAGAACCAAGCCGCGGCTGCACTGCCTCATGGAGCCAATGCACTCCGGAAATTGAAGGCTCTGCAGGCGCTGCTGGATGGTATGAAAATTCAGCAGGAACTTGAGGAGCATGATGACTATCAGGAGGCGTTGGGTCAGGCCAAGGAGAAGATCACGCGGATCAAGGATCTTCATAAGAAGCTGGTCGGGTTTATGGAGCAGGTGAAGGATCAAAAAGATGTGAGCGAAGAAGAGGCGGAGATGATGCAGGAAGCCTATCAGAAACTCTTGAAAAACAGCAAAGAGGCCCTGTTGGAGGTCCCTACGGATTTACATATCTTTATGGATTTGAATGCAGCCAACGAACTGGTGGAAGACGTGTTTTCGATGTATCAGGAGTTGGAACAGGTTGCGGGTTCCGAGGATTGGACAAAAGAAGATGTGATCGAGGAGGCCCTATATAAAGAGGAAGTGATGTTGGAAATGATGGAGGAGGCCGAGGGGCGTATTGACGACATGGAAATCTGGCTGACTGACACGCCGGATATGAAAAAGATTACCACCGAAGCCTTTGATCAGGAGGAAATGCCGGAGGCCATGGCACTAGGTGCATTGCCCACGGAACTCATGGACATCATCACGGATTTGAAAGAACAGGACGAGGAGACCGCAAAGGAGGCTGATGATAGCGCGACTAACCACGGCATGGGGGATTTGGAGGTCGGCGGAGCCGTTATGGAAGGGGATATTTCCAGTTTTGCAGCCAAAGGTGTCTCCGGAGGCGAGAGACCAGATCACAAAGAGCAGGATGGACGAAGTGGCGTTGGGCGGCAGGGAATGTCCAACGGTGAAACGGCCGCGGCCTCAGGTACTATTAATGAAGGGGATAACGATATTGAGGCCCGTCGAACGACGGACCCCACTCAGGGTGGTCAGGTCGATCTGGATGGGGAAGCGGATACCGTGGCGACCGGGGGAGGGAAGCTTGCGTCTGGAAAAGCGGACGGGCTCGGGATGGGCGGGGGCGTAAAGCGGATGGACTCGAATGAGGAAGGTTCCTGGGAGGGAATGGCGGCACTCCTAGCGAATAAGACCGACAGCCTGTATGCGAAAGCCTCCATGAAAAATATTCGGGTCGAATCTTTGAAAACCGCTGCGCACCATTTACGTCAGTCGGCTGATGCGGTGGCATCCGGTAATATCGCCCAAGTACGGGAACTGCGGAAGTTGGCGGTGGGAGCCCTTTTGGAAGCTCAAACGGATCTGCAGGCGGGCCCCACGCCGGCCTATGAATCTGGAGGAACCCGTTCGGTCCTAGGGGGGATGGTGGAGAGTTCCTCGGATACCGCACCTGCTCAATACCGTGATCAGGTCAACGAATATTTTAAGGTGCTCAATGACGTTCTTTAGGCTTATGGTTCGAATCATAATGAGACTCCGCCCCGCTTGGGCCTCGGTTGCGTTTGCGCTCCTGTTAGGGGGCTGCTGTCATGTGAGCTCGACCGAATCAGGACGGCTGTCGTTAGAGGAAATGTCATTAGAACAAGGACGTGTCTGGCTGAAGGGCGCCTCAAGTGACTGGAGGAAGGATACCGCGAAAGCCCGCGGTCTCCCTGCACCATCCGATTCGATCCCACTTGCCCCGCGTTCGCAAGTAATCGATTTGGAGGAACCCGATCTGGAGATCTTCGGAAAACAGGGGCTGTCCACGGCTTTGGCGAATCGCCGCAGTCATCGGGATTATCTGGATACGCCGCTGACACTAGAGGAACTGGGTTTCCTCCTGTGGAGTGCGCAGGGCATTAATGCTGCGGAACTGGATGATGAAGGGAACGTCATCCGAACCTATCGCACCGCGCCTTCGGCTGGGGGGCTCTATCCGCTTGAAACCTATGTGATCGTGCAGCGGGTGGCGAATCTGGAGGCGGGTATATACCGCTATCGTTCCAGAGAACACCAGTTGGTGTTGGTGAAGGAAGGTGTTCCGACAAAAGAGTTACAGCGGGCTTGTTACGGCTCTTCAGCGGTTGAGCAGGCCGCCGTGACCGTTGTGTGGACCGCGGTTCCTGCCCGCACGGAATGGAAATACGGATCTATCGCCCACCGGATGATTGCGATGGAAGCCGGGCATGCCTGTCAAAACCTCTATCTGGCAGCGGGAACCATTGATTGCGGTGCTTGCGCGCTACTGGCCTATGATCAGAACCAGCTCGACCAGATCCTGGAATTGAATGAGAAACTGGAATTCGTCCTCTATCTTGCGACGGTGGGAAAGATTAAATAACTTACGGCGGCCTCTGACATACTGGAGCACATCCACAACCGCATCTTCATAAAGGCCTTGGGTATCGCTGGGGCTCCACCCCATCCGAATTTCCCTTTTAGGAATTTTATGGCCTGCTTTCGATCATAGCCAAACTACTCCCAGAGCTCGTCGAGCATATAGGAGCCACCAAAATGACTCCGTCGATGGTGAGGCCAATGCCAACAAAATGAGGCCTATTTTTTAGTCAGAAGGGTACATCTGGTTGTAGACTTCAGGGGTACGGATTTATGAGTTCCATCCCTTAATCGCACCACAAAAATTTAGAGGTATAAATGGATCTTTAGTCGCTATGAGTAACCTAGCTCCTATAAGAAGCAAATGGAAACCCCTTCTCCCGGACAACGCTGGAACTCGACGACCGAACCTGAACTGGGTTTAGGGTTGGTGTTGGAGGCGGATGTCTCGCGGGTCCGCTTGTTGTTTCCTGCAACCGGAGAACTGCGGACCTATGCGTGGGGAGGGAATGCGCCTTTAGCACGCTATAGCGTTCCAGTGGGTGAGATATTGACACCACAGAAGAGTAATATGTGGTAGGTGGATATGCTAGCATACTTTGCTTTTCTCATTTTAAAGTTTTCAAAGCGAAAAAGCCTTAATTTAAAGCGGAGATAGAGAGCGAGGCTCTGGGTCAGAAATAATTATTTTGTAAAGAACCGCCTCTAAAATTATTTTTTAATAGAGGTAAGCCCATTTTACAGTAAATATTTTCTTTATATTTATAAAAAATGAAACATAGTGGACTAAATGAATAATAAAGATAATGATTTAGTCCACATAGTGCGCTTAGCCACTCAAGAGCAGATTGAGGACGTAAGGCTTTATACAGCAAGGATGGTTCGCCAGTATAGAAAAGCCGAACCGGACTTGTCAAAGCAACTTAATGACTGCTTACAAATGTCGCAAAATAAAGATCGACGGGTTTTTCGGAAAACCATGGAGCCTGACGCCGCATATCCACTTCCTTTAGACGATGATTCTAGGTTATCACTACTTAAAGAATACAATCATCCAACCTCCGAGAATTCACCATTGCTTCATCCTGACTTGGTAAAGACTCTCCAGCAACTGAAGGCGGAGCGTCTACGAACCAATGAACTTCTTTCTAAAGGTCTGCAACCCACCCGTTCAGCCATTTTTGTTGGCCCGCCCGGTGTGGGGAAAACACTGACAGCTCGTTGGCTTGCCGGGCAACTAGAGATACCTTTTTACGTCCTAGATCTTTCAGCCGTCATGAGTAGCTTTCTGGGAAGAAGCGGTGGGAATTTGAGGGCCGCGTTAGATTTCGCCAAACGTCAGCCGTGTGTAGTGCTTTTGGATGAAATTGACGCCATAGCTAAAAAACGAAGTGATGAAAGTGATATAGGGGAGTTGAAACGACTGGTTACCGTTATCCTTCAGGAAGTAGATCAATGGCCAACCACTTCGCTCTTGTTGGCAGCCACGAACCATCCTGAACTTATTGACCCTGCACTTTGGAGGCGCTTCGACTTGATTGTCAAATTTCCTCAACCAAATAAAACTGCAGTTGCAGCATCCATTCGTAGATTTCTGGATGAAGATTATGAGACGTTTAAGAAATGGGACATTCTTCTTGTGGACCTTTTTGAGGGATACTCCTTTAGTGACATCGAGCGGGAACTCCAGAGATTCCGCCGCGCTTTAGTTTTGGAAACTACCACTCCCAAAGATCTTATTTTAGATTTTATTCAATCGGAAGCTGAAAACCTTAGTTCATCCGGCAGGATCAAATGGGCAACTCTGCTTTCAGAGCAAAACTTGTTGTCTCAAAGGGCGATTTCGGACCTGACCAATGTAAGCAGGGACACTATTCGTAAGTATCGACGGAAAAATGAATCTCGAAAAAATAGTAAGGCTTGCGCATGAGTAAAGTAAATTATCTTTTGGGACGTGGTGAACGATTGACTGAAAGGGTCGTGGTAAAACGGGGTTTCGACAAAGATAAACAAGAAGTCTATTCGCTTCATGAAGCAAAAGAAAGGTTGGTACCTCAAATTGAGGAAGCTGTGGCCCACTTGGAGTCCTTGCCTTCGGAGACCTGCCCTTTAAATTATGGAGTTTTGCGGTGGGATCTACACCCTCAATATATTGCGAAATCATATTTTCCTCAAAAACTATTACGGATGTATAACCTTGAATCCGTCGGTAGTCGTAATGTTGTAATTACACCGGATAAATGGACTAAAAAAGCCCCTGTAGCTGAGACGCCCACGACAGAGCTCTTCATTGCTGGTAGACGCGATTCCTTTAAGGAACTGACCACAAAAATTCAGAATTTCTCAGAGGATGCTTCTGAAGCTGTAGACTTCATAAGAATCGAAAAAATGTTGGTTCAAGATTCGGCTGACCGTTTGCGGTTAATGCCGAATTCTGGTGAGGAGTATATTGAAGTGGCGCTTCACCTCTTGTCTCAAGAAGACGAATCAGAGATAAAGCAACTTTTCCTTAATTTTGTGATCGATCGAGGTTTCTTGCCCGCTGAAGAACTTAGTTTTACCACTGGGCTGCTATGGTTTCTACCCATGCAAAATAATGAAGGGGACCTTCATGAATTGGCGAAATTCAGCTTGGTAAGGGTTATTCGCCCTGCGCCAAGACTTAGGGGATTGCGGCCATTTCATCGATCCATGGGGGTCTGTCTACCCTGTTCACTCCCTAACCTACCTCCCGTCTCCTACGAGCCGAAGGTCGCGATTTTAGATGGCGGTATTTCTCCATCACATCCCTTAGGAGATTGGCTACGTTCTTATCGGGAATTGGATGAAACTGCAGCAGATGATCCTGACGGTTTACTACATGGTTTAGCAGTAACTTCTGCTTTCCTTTTCGGATCTATTCTTTCAGGTAGCGAAGCCTCTCGCCCATATTCTCTTGTCGATCATTTGAGGGTACTCGATAAAAATGTCGATCAAGAAGATCCTTATGAACTTTACAGAACCTTGGGCTTAATTGAGGAAGTTCTACTTTCCCGACAATATCAATTTATCAATTTGAGCTTGGGTCCTGACCTCCCTATCGACGACAATGAAGTCCATATCTGGACCTCAGTGTTGGATAACCTCCTCAGCGATGGGAACACCCTGATGACCATTGCCGCAGGTAACAACGGAGAGATGGACCATGCAACGGGCAATAACCGTATTCAAGTACCTTCTGATGCCGTAAATGCATTAGCGGTTGGAGCGGCGGATCTCATGAATGAAAATTGGGCTAGGTCTTCATATAGTGCCATTGGGCCAGGGCGAAGCCCTGGAGTTGTTAAACCCGATTTATTGGCTTTCGGTGGCGGGCCCCAACAGTATTTCCATGTTTTAAGCGAGGGCGTTAAGCCGAACCTGAGTCCAATTCTTGGAACCAGCTTTGCCTCCCCATATTTACTTAGGAGCGCAGTGGGTATTCGGGCCATATTGGGCACGGACATTTCTCCCTTGGCCATCAAAGCATTATTGGTGCATACCGCACTGGATTCTTCACATAATGTTCATGAAGTAGGGCGAGGGAAAATTCCTGAGGACATCATGGAGATTATTAGTTGCGCAGACGGTGTGGTACGAATTGTCTATCAGGGTGAGCTTACACCAAGAAAATATATCAGAGCCTTCATTCCTATACCAGAGGATGGGTTGAAAGGAAGGATTCGTTTGAAAGCCACTTTTACCTATGCATGCGAAACTGATCCGCAAGATGCAGCTTGTTATACCCGAGCTGGTTTGGATATTCATTTTCGTCCCCATGCTGAAAAATTTAAAAAGGAGAAGCAGGTCCATGCAAATACGCGAAGCTTCTTTAAAAAAAATCCATTTGCAACCGAGGAAGAACTCCGGTCTGATCATGGGAAATGGGAAACGGTTATGCATGGTGCTGAAGGATTGCAGGGAACCAGTTTGTTAAAACCTCACTTCGACATCCACTACAATGCCCGGGAAATGGGGGCCGCTACAACGACAGCCCAACGAATTCCCTATGCATTGATCATCTCAATCGAAGCACCTAAATGCGTAGACATCTACAATGATATTTTGCGAGCGCATTCCAAGATCCTGGCCCCGCTGCAACCACGGGTCGAACTAGATGTGCAGACCTGAGTAACACAGAAAGTAATGGAAACCCCTTCTCCCGGACAACGCTGGAACTCGACGACCGAACCTGAACTGGGTTTAGGGTTGGTGTTGGAGGCGGATGTCTCGCGGGTCCGCTTGTTGTTTCCTGCAACCGGAGAACTGCGGACCTATGCGTGGGGAGGGAATGCGCCTTTAGCACGCTATAGCGTTCCAGTGGGTGATGCCGTGACAGATCAGGAGGGGGCTAGCTGGATTGTGGAGCGGGTGACAGAGGTACAGGCGGCCTATGTGTATCACGGAGAGGGTAAACGTTTGCCTGAATCTGGGCTTGCCGATAGTGTGGCTTCCCATGCGCCCTTGGAACGTTTGTTGCGTGGAGAAACGGACGCGGTCTCAGACTTTGATCAACGCGAACGCTTTTTAGATAAACATCGAGAGAGAGCAGGACATCCTGGTGCTGGTTTTATGGGCGGACGCATTGATTGGCTACCCCATCAACTTGCGGTCGTTCAGGAAGTCAGCCAAAGGATTCATCCCCGGGTCTTATTGGCGGATGAAGTGGGCTTAGGCAAAACCATTGAGGCGGGACTCATTCTTCACCACGCGATGATCACTGGGCGCGCACAACGTATCTTGGTCGTGGTGCCAGATGCATTGGTGCACCAATGGTTTATTGAAATGCTTCGACGATTTCATCTATATTTCTCGATCATAGATGAAACGAGTATCGAGAATATTGAAACGGAGAATCCCTTTTTTGACGCCCAATGCATACTTTGTAGTCTTGATTTTTTGACGAAATCGGCCCAAGCGCACGCTTGGGCCGAGGCGGGGGAGTGGGACCTAGTCGTGGTGGACGAAGCGCATCATTTGGCTTGGCATCCGGATGAGGCAAGTCCGGAATATAACGTAGTGGCAGCCTTGGCGGTGCGCACACCCGGCTTGTTGCTTTTGACAGCTACCCCGGCGCAATTAGGTGACGAAACCCACTTTGCTCAATTGCAGTTACTTGATCCGGATCGCTACCCTTCTTTGCAAGCGTTCCTCGAGGAACAACAGTCTTACCTAAAGGTCGCGGAGCAAGCGGAAGCCTTGCGGGATCGCGGAGAGATTGAGGCCTTGCGACATGTATTGAGCTGTCATGGACCTGGCCGTATTTTGTTTCGTAATACTAGGGAACATATTCGCGGTTTCCCGAAACGCTGTGCGCATCCCTATGTGTTGAAAACCGATAAAGCTAAGTGGCTTCAGGCCTTTCTGGAGGAGCATCCCAAGGAAAAGGTTCTGTTGATTACTCGTACTCCAGAGCAAGTGAAAGCCTTGGCACTTTCTTTGCAGGACTACCTAGAACCACCGCCAGTGTTGTTTCACGAAGAGCAGCAATTAGTGGAGCGTGACCGTCAGGCCGCATGGTTTGCGGACCCAAAAGGGGCAAGGGTGATGATTGCCTCCGATATAGGAGGGGAGGGGCGCAACTTTCAATTTGTCCGCCATCTACTTTTGTATGATCTGCCTCACGACCCGGAGCTGATTGAACAACGGATTGGTCGGCTCGATCGCATCGGCCAGCAGGCCGAATTCCATATTCATTTACCAGTTATGCGGGGAGAGGAGGAAGCGCAATGGATGCGCTGGGTGCATGAAGGCCTTGGTGCTTTTGAACGCCCCTTGTCTTGCGGTCAAAAGTGCTTTCAGCTTTTTCGTGATCGTCTGGATACGGTTGATGAAACCTTGATTGCGGAAACGCAACAGGCCGTAGAACGATTTGAGGAGGCGTATCGTTCGGGCCCACAGCGGTTGATTGCATGGAAACATGAACTGGAGCAGCCGACGTCCTCTTTGATGAGTGCCTTGGTGGGCAGCGATCACGATGCAACCTTGTTGCCCTTTGCCGAGGAGCTTTGGCAGGGAATAGGTCTCGAAATGGAGCGGATGCGTGAACAAGAATTCCTGCTAAAACCCGGACCTTTTTTCAAGAGCGATGTGTCTATCCGCGAGGAAGGGTTTTGTTTTACTTGCGATCGATCGTTGGCGTTATCTCGCGAGGATCTAGATCTACTGACCTGGGACCACCCTTTGATTCGAGATGCCTTGGAAGCCGTGTTGTCTTCCCCGACTGGTACGGCCGTGGCTGCACGATCCGAAGAGCTTGAGCGTCCTGTGTTGCAAGCCTTGTTTGTGTTAGAAGCGATTGCGCCCCCTCACCTACATATTTCACGTTACTTCCCCCCCGCACCGATTTGTATCACTGTGGACGCCGTGGGGGATGAGGTAACCGCGCCAACGTCCCTGGAAGCTGCAGGCGACATAACGGCCCTTTTATCTACGCCCAGATTTCGGAAAGAATGGCTGCCCGATCGTCTAGCGGATGCAAGTGCCCGTGCCGTCCAAAGCAGTAGTCGAATCATTGAATCGGCCATTAACGTCGCTCAAGAACACTTAGACGATGAAATCCAGCGTCTTGAAGATCTTAAGCAGGTCAATGACCACGTTCGCGAAGAGGAGCTGAGCCAATTAAGGCAACAAAAAGAAGAGATTCTTAACGCTCTTGATTCGATCACACCACGTCTCGATGCCGTTCGTTTGATTTTACCTAGCCAATGACTTTTAGGAACAGCTTAAATCGAAGCTAGTTCTGCAAAAGGAGAGTGGGTCTCCCGACCCTGTGCAGAGATAATAAAATCCGACAGGTCTGGAAACCGATGCTCCTTTGTTACCCTAATACTTTCCGCCGCCTGCGATGCTGGTTTCAATCGGATGCCAAGTAGTTTTCACTTCCTGAGTTTTCAGGATCGCATAAGGATCTTCCAGTTTCGAAACATCTTCGCTGTGGATGATGATGCGTTTGAGATTGTTGATCGAAGCCTTTTTGATCTCGGAAATCTGAGCTTTTGTCAGGTCGGAGGCCACTAGCGAATTAATATCCATGTGGGTGGCAAAAATGGGTAGTAGTTCTTTCCGATCACCGGTTAAAATATTTACTACGCCACCGGGTAGATCAGAGGTTGCCAGAACTTCGGCGAGGGTGATCGCAGACAGGGGCTTGCTCTGTGATGCCAGAACGATGCAGGTATTTCCACCGGCAATGATCGGTAGAATTGTCCCGAGCAATCCGGCAAGCGCTTTGTCTTCGGGGGCAATCGCAGCCACTACACCTACTGGTTCGTAGACGGAAAAGTTGAAGTGAGCGGTGGAAACGGGATTCACCGCAGAGAATACCTGCTGATATTTGTCGCACCAGCCTGCGTAATAAATTGTCAGGTCAATCGCGGTTTCAACTTCTTTACGCGCTGCCGCAGCCGTGCTTCCCTGTTTCTTTAACTCATCTTCGAATTGCGCGCGTCGGCCCTCAAGCATCTCACCGATTCGATACAGAATCTGGCTACGATTGAATGCCGCTCGTGGGGCCCAGCTACCGAGCGCCCCACGGGAAGCCAGTACCGATTCGCGAATGTCCTTGCGTGAACTCTGGCAGATATTGCCGAGCGCTTTCCCGCCGCGTCCTTCAGGCGTGTAATACCGACCCGATTCCGTGCGTGGGAATTTCCCATTGATATAAAGTTTGTACGTTTTCAAAATTTCTACTCGGTCCATAATGATGCCTTTTCGTTTCGTTACATTGCAAGATATGCCGCGAGGCCATGAAGGCCGCCTTCGCGACCAAAACCGCTTTCCTTAAAGCCGCCAAAAGGCGATGCGGGATCTAATTGGTTAAAGGTGTTTCCCCAGATGACACCCGCATTGAGTTGAGTGGTGAGCTGGAACAGGCGCGCACCTTTGTCACACCACACGCCCGCACTAAGTCCGTAGGGGCTGTTGTTCGCTTTCTCGATTACTTCTGGAACGGTTCGGAAGCTTTGCGCTGCCAGTACAGGTCCGAAAATTTCTTCCTGAGCAATGATCGAGGATTGGGTAACATTGGTGAATAGGGTGGGGGGACACCAGTTGCCTGAACTCGGGAGGTCGCATTTCGGCTGATACATTTCGCCGCCTTGCTCTTGGCCTTTTTTGATATACCCTTGAATGATCTTCAGTTGTTCTTTGGAGTTAATCGCACCAATATCGGTATTTTTATCCAGCGGATCTCCAACTACCAAGGTCTCCATCCGGCGTTTCAGTTTCCAGATCACTTCGTCAAAAACCGATTCTTGGATGAACAAGCGTGAACCAGCGCAACAAACGTGGCCCTGGTTGAAGTAGATTCCGTTAACGATCCCTTCGACGGCTTGATCGATAGCCGCATCTTCGAGAATGATGTTTGCGGCTTTTCCGCCCAGCTCGAGGGTCACCCGTTTGTCAGTGTGGGCGATCGATTGCTGAATCAATTTTCCGACGCCGGTGGATCCGGTGAAGGCCACTTTGTTCACGTCGGGATGGTTGACGATGGCCGCTCCAGTTGCGCCTGCGCCAGTAACGATATTCACTACGCCCTCCGGGAGTCCGGAATCCGCAATGATCTCTGCGAGCTTGAGCGCGGTTAGCGGAGTGGTCTCGGCCGGTTTTAACACCACGGTATTTCCGGTGGCTAGAGCGGGGGCAATTTTCCACGCCGCCATAAGCAAAGGGAAATTCCAGGGAATAATCTGTCCGGCCACACCGAGCGAAGACACCTTGCGATTCGGAAAGGCGTAGTCCAACTTATCCGCCCAGCCGGCGGTGTAGAAGAAATGATTGGCTGCGAGCGGAACATCGATGTCGCGCGATTCACGGATGGGTTTACCGCCATCGAGACTTTCAATGATAGCAAATTCGCGTGCCCGTTCCTGCATTAACCGTGCGATACGATAAAGGTATTTTCCGCGTTCACGTCCGCTCATCTTTCCCCAGGGACCTTCGTAAGCGGCGCGGGCAGCTTTCACGGCTGCATCCACATCCTCATCGTTTCCGTCAGCAATTTCAGAAAGCTTTTTCCCATTTCCTGGATTGGTGGTGCGGAAATAGGTTCCGGAGGTCGGCTTGGTCCATTTCCCATTGATGAAGTGGTCGTAGCGCTTATTAATTTTGGCGATTTTCGCCGCTTCCGGCGCGGGAGCGTATTCCCAGTTGGTATTCTTTTTCATGATGATTTCCGTGTAAAAGTTTAGTCTTGGGAGAAGTAGCAAGGGCTCTGGTAGTCGCCGCCGGATTCAATTTTTGCGATTTGCATCAGCACATCATTAGCGAGGCTGCTGGCACCAAAGCGGAACCACTCGTTGGTCAGCCATTCGGGGCCGACGGTTTCCTTCACCATCACCAGATAGTGAAGCGCGAGTTTCGATTTCGAGATGCCGCCCGCTGGTTTCATACCTATCATGATTCCGCTCTTGAAATAGTAATCACGGATGGCCAGCAACATCACTAGGGTGACGGGGATGGTGGCCGCGGATGCTATTTTTCCGGTGGAGGTTTTAATAAAGTCTGCACCGGCGTGGATTGCGATGTCGCTGGCTCGGCGAACATTGTCGAGGGTGGCAAGCTCGCCGGTTTCCAAAATAACTTTTAACCGGGCTTTGCCGCAGGCATTTTTGACCGCAGCAATTTCATCAAATACGTAATCATAATCACCGGAGAGAAAGCGACCGCGCGAAATTACCATATCGACTTCGTCTGCGCCATCACCGACGGCGAGTCTGGTTTCTTCCAGTTTGTTTTCAAGGGTCTGGTGTCCGGAGGGAAATCCGGTTGCCACCGAGGCAATATTAATAGGACTGTTACTTCCCAGGGCTTTGCGAGCCACTTTCACAAAAGGAGGGTATACACAAACTGCGGCGGTGGTGGGTAATCCAGGAATCGAATCGTGCAGATGGCCGGCCTTGTAACATAGTTGTTGAACCTTGCGCGGGGTATCGGCACCCTCGAGGGTAGTGAGGTCGATCATGTTGAGCACCAAGTCGAGTCCCTCACGCTTGGTGGTGGTCTTGATGCTTCGCGTGGTGAAGCGTGTAGCGCGTTCAGCAATACCTACTTGGTCGACGGGGGGCGACTGCGCGTAATTGTATCGAAAGGATGAAGGGGATTTAGCCATAGTGGCTCCTTTAAGGGTCAGTGGAAAAAAATCGAATTATTTATACTTTACCTGATATATTTCTAAATGAAATGGGAAAATGAAGTTGAATAGTGCAGGACTCTTCGGCGAAGAGTTCGATTTTACCCATGAATCCGCCTGACGCAACCTGAGTACTTGCAACCGGTCTAGGTCCGGAACCAGAAGTATCCATGGCCCATTTATAGAGGTTTTAAGGTCAGACCATATCGCTTTTACAACCGGCTCGGGCATTGGCGCAGGATGCGACATCCGCAACGGAGACCGGGGTCGAAACTCTAACCTAGCCCCTCTATTTCCTTGTTCACTCTATTCGAAGCCTATTCTGAATTCTTGATTAATTCGTATACGGTGCTGCTCTCTCCGATTTCCTGAACGAGCTTCCTGTTTTCCTTTCCGTACTCTAGGTCTATGCTGATTCTTCTTAGAAAAGCAGAATCCGTATTCCTATCCCCGTATTGAAGTCTTACTTACTAGCGGAGGTTAGTTTATCTGAAATGCGCGACTGTATTTGAGGAAAATTGAATAGTCATCGTCTTTGAGACCTGAGGCATCTTCCAAATCATAGTTCGAGAATTCGCTTTTGGCACCAATGAAGAATGTGTTGAGTTGAGAGGGCTTGATGGCAAAGAGTAATTCAATGGAAGAGTCCTGTTCTTCATTTACGTGCTGTTCATAGAGATACAGATCATTGTTGCGGGAGGTTAGTCCCAATTGACCTGAGATTTCGTTGAGTGAGGGTAGAGGTTGGGAAAGGGACATCGAATTTAATAAAAGGATTACCATCTCTGAGCAGCTTAACGGTTCGCTTTTTTCAAAAGGAGCATGCGGGTTCTCTAGGTGATGTAAGGAAGGTGAGATGGGTAGACTTAAAAAATGGAATGGAATGGAAATGCAATGGCGGTATAGGATGTGGATTTTTCCACTTCAGCGCCACGGAAATTTTGGGTACGGGAAAGGCTCGCGGACAAAGAGGGATTTGCTCGAATGGTTTTTGGAACCCATTTTTCTCCAGCTGCCAAACGGACAAATTGAAGCAAACCTTCCAAATCAAATATTTCGGTCTGGCTAGCACCCTCGTGGAAACGTTTTAAAGGTTTGTAACAAAACCAGGCGGTGCTGCGATCGCATTCGATCCAACAACGGGATCCCGGTTCGGATGATTGTATGGCGGCTGAAACAATTTTTCTGGCTTCATACAGGGTGGGGGACTGATGAATCGCTTTACCCAAGTCTCCAAGTTCAAAAAGCTTCAAGTCCATACTGACTTTCGAACCAAAGCACTCATCTCCTGCATAGTCTGCCGATTTGTCCGCAAACAGATACGCTTGTCATATGGTGATCATCCTGTCCGAGTTCGCCACATCCTCAAAGGGGATCATACAGCTTTCAAACATCTTTTCCGTCGGAGCGCCACCTGTAGACAAAGCTCTTGCATAAGGTGCCAGCACTTCGGTATGGACAAAGTTTATGAGCGATCTGGGCATATCGTGACGCTGTTTTATTTGAGATGCCTTTGCAATAAATACGACCTTATGCGGAGTCAGATTTACTGCGTTTGATAAAGCCGTTTTGTTTCAGAATTTTGCTGTGGAAAATTTGATAACCTCATTGAGTTCTCCAAGCTCAGCTCCATTTCTCGCCATCACCGCCAAACCAAACATCAAGGATAGAATGGAATTGGCCATCATTGCTGGCGAGCCTTCGCTCCTCACATTTCCTGCTGATATTTCGTCAGTAAAAAACGTGGTCAGAGATGATTTTGTTTGCTCGTTTATGTTCAAGATCGTTTTCAAAGCATCCGCTGGTATACAGGTTCCACCAATTTCACAGGTACTAATACAAACGAAACAGCCCCCCGGTAAGCTCGGGTCTGTCAGCATTTCCGCAGTGGATGTTAGGTAAGATTGTACTCGGTCACTTAAGCACTTATCCGCTGAAAATAGATGTTTCATATGGATTGCTCCATGTTTTTGAACGTACCTTTCTAAGGTTCTCTGATACAGTTTTTCTTTATTTCCAAAGGCCGAATATAAGCTAGGTTTATTAATCCCCATAGCGTTGGTCAGCTCTGATAGGGACGTTCCTGGGTATCCATTACTCCAAAATACTTCCATCGCTTGATCTAGGGCAATGTCTTTGTCAAAAGTACGGTGACGGCCTGCTTTCATTTTTTAACCTCTCTATTTGTGTAATTATCTTCTTGCAAATATGTACCGATAGGTACACATTGTCAAGACTGTACCGATCGGTACAGTATTAACTATTGAAGTAATCAAAATATAAAGGAAAAACCATATGAACAACTTATCAGAAAAAACAGCGGTAATTACGGGCGGAAACAGCGGTATTGGCTATGCAACGGCAAAGAAATTTAAGGCCGCCGGAGCCCGTGTGATCATTACCGGCAGGTCGGGGGAAAGAGTGCGGGTCGCGGCACATGAGTTAGGGGTTAAGGGCATGGTTGCTGATGTCACAAATTTGTCAGCGCTGGATGATTTGGTTGCCCAAGTAAAAAATGAATTTGGGCAACTTGATATATTATTTGTCAACGCAGGAATATTTTCTCCCGCTCCTGTTGGGCAAAACACCGAAGAGCTGTTTGATACTCAGATGGACATTAACTTTAAAGGGGCAGTGTTCACTATTGAAAAATTCTTGCCGGTGTTAAAGGATGGAGCTTCTATCATTAACCTCTCATCGATCAACGCTTATACCGGCATGACCAATACTGCAATTTATGCCGCGTCAAAGGCGGCCTTGAATTCTTACACCCGGACCGCCGCAACAGAGCTCGCACCCAGAAAAATCAGAGTCAATTCGGTGAACCCCGGGCCGGTTTCCACGCCGATTTTCGGCAAAACTGGCATGCCCGATGAACAGTTAAATGATTTTGCCGCCGCCATGCAAAACAGAATTCCGCTGAAACGCTTTGGTCAGCCTGAAGAGATAGCCAACCTAGTGGCTTTCTTAGCCTCGGATGACGCTTCGTTCATAACGGGTGGTGAATATAATATCGACGGTGGAATGAATGTGAATCCGGTTTTAGCCTAATAAATTGTCCAAATAATCTGGCTGCATCGCCCGGTGCAGTCGGATTAACGGAAGGAATAAAGAGGAGATAATAGAATGACAAAGAACATATTAAGAGTTGATTCCAGTATGCGAAAAAACGGTTCCTACAGCCGTAAACTAGTCGACCGGTTAATAGTACAACTAAATACAAAAGAGCCGTACACCACAAAGACACGAGACCTTTCAGACGGGGTCCCCTTTATCAGTGAACAATGGATTACTGCAAATTTCACAACCGTTAACGAACATACACCAGCACAACGCGATGAATTAGTAGAGTCAGACGCCTTGGTAAGGGAGTTGCAGGAAGCGGACGTTATCGTAATCGGACTGGCTATTTATAACTTTTCCATGCCTGCTGCATTTAAAGCCTGGATTGATCAGGTTGTCCGATCCAACGTGACTTTTCGCCATACTGAAAATGGGCCCGAGGGTTTGCTTGAAAACAAAAAAGCGTATGTGGTCATTGCTTCAGGGGGTACTCTTGTGGGCAGTGATATCGATTTTTTCTCCGCACATCTGCGTCATATATTAGCTTTTGTTGGCATTAGCGATGTGACCTTTATTGACAGCAGTGGCATTGGCCGGGATGAAATAAAGATTTTGGCTCGCGCTAAGGAGGCCATTTCGGCCATTTAATGGTACGGGTGAGTTACCGCAGGGCCAAACGAACCTATCAGCTTTAAGCACCCCGTGCCGCTTCGCGGGTCGTTCCGCCCGCCGGGTTGAGATCATTTTGTTAACGAGGTGGTGGGCTCGAGTTTATTTAAAATCATCTGTGAGCATGCCTGAAAAGCCCCAATTCTCTTCATCGATCTCCTGGATAACAATGTGGATATGCTCGGGCTGTTTTCCGAGGGTTTTCACCAACGTATTTGTTATATCTGAAACGAGTTGTTTCTTCTGGTCTCGTGTTACATCACCTTTGGTGATCTGTAGGTTTACATCAATCCTATGTGGATGTCATGGCGGGATATAGACGCGTAAAACCCAGCAATACTAATCTTCAGCGTTCCTATCACCTGACCGCAGGTGCTCGCTTTAATTCCTTGCGTCAGAAAGTTGTTTTACCCGAACGTACCCGGGGTGGCGAAGAAGACTGGGTGGATGTTATGCTCGGGTTTAAAGCCATTATTCCCATGGATGATGAATGGTTTCTTATGGGGCTAGGGGATATCGGTGGATTCGGTTGGGGCGATTCCGCTGACCTTCGTGCAAGCCTAACCTTAGGGCTTGGGTGGGTAATATCTGATAATTGGGCTCTCAAAATGGGCTACCGTTATTATGCTATTGATTACAGCACCCAGCGAGCGGACGGCGAATTTGGTATCAAAGGAAATCAAAACGGACCCATCCTCGGCACCTCTTGGAAGAATTAATTCTAGCGCGGTCATTTGCTCAGAATAGTTCTTTCGATTTCACAACGATAATTGTTGGAAGTATCCGTAAAATTTGTAGTACACGCACCCTTACGCATTTAAACCTCTGTTCTGATGATTAGTCTATTTTGCCCCCATCTAACTTCTTCGAAAGATCTGCATTCAACGAAACCTGTCAAAATGATTCAGAGTTGGCTCCCTCAGCTACAGCCTGGCTTTCGTCCATGTGATGTGCGCTGTGGGTGGACGGATGATGGCTTGGTTGTTTGTGCAGAACTGGAAGATCAGGATGTTTTTAATCCGGTGACGAAATTTAATGAGTACTTTTATAGCTTCGGGGATGTGTTTGAAATATTTATCCGTTCTCCTGACCGCGAAGAGTATGTCGAACTCCATGTCAATCCGAACAACACCCAGTTTCAACTGCGTATCCCGTCGATGAAGGCTTTTTATGCAGCCCGGGGAGACGCTGGCCTTTCGGATGCCTGGTTTATTCAAGAAAAAGCATTTGAAAGTAAGGTTGAGCTCACGCCAAGCGGATGGCGGGTCCACGCTCAGATTCCTTTCTCTCTGATTAAAGGCCAAGAGCCTATACAGCCCGGAGAGGAATGGTTGGTCTCGTTTTGCCGATATGATTACACCCGTGGGCAGGCAAAGCCTGTTCTCTCTTCTGCCTCTCCCCATTCTAAACCGGATTATCATAATCAGAATGAATGGCTGAGGATGAAATTTTGTTGAAGCCGGCGTAATTCTTTCTAAGTGTACTAGAATTATTTCATCCAAAGGAACCGAACCATGCTTAAAGGAATTTCTCCTAACCTCTCTCCTGAACTCGTATCTGCAATGATGAAAATGGGCCATGGGGATGAACTAGTCTTAGCCGATGCTCATTTCCCCGGCAACTCCTTTAATGAAAAGGTCATCCGTGCAGACGGGTTGAAAATTGACGATCTGCTGGACGGAATTTTGCCCCTTATGGAACTTGATAGCTATGTGCCCGATCCTTTGATTATGATGGCCGCAGTGGAAGGAGATGAGTTAGACCCCTCCGTTGAATCGAGGTACCTACAAGCGATAAAGAAGCATGCTCCTGATGCCCCGGCCATATCACGGGTCGACCGATTTGAATTTTACGATCGCGCCCGCGAAGCGTTTGCTGTGGTCATGACAGGTGAAGTTGCTAAATATGGCAACATCATCCTAAAAAAGGGTGTTACCCCTAGCTGACAGGTTAACCGTCGCATGGAATGCGTGCTCCCCAGTGCTGCAAGAGCTGCATAGTGTAAAGCGGCACTAGCGTTCCGCACCATACGAGCGAGTTACCCTTACTCTCCTTGGCCTAAGGAGTAGGCGCGTTTCCCATCGAAGCTGTAGAGGTTTTCGGTCTTGATGATATCAAAGCCTCTGGCATTCAATAGGAGTTGTAGCCGTAGGAGATCATCGGGTTGTATCTTTTCCTCGGCGAGGGTGAGAAACCGACAGCGCCAGTGATCTGTACAAAAGGTTGATTTCAGGCCTTGAGGGTAAACTTTCACTCCTCGGTTAGTGATTAATTTCAAGAAGAGCGGACCTGTTGAAGCATCTTCTAAGGCTGGACCCAGCATATTCGGATCCCGCGACTGACCGTTCCAGTGAAGGAAAATATCAATACCCATTAATACTTTTTCCGCAAGTTTGGCGGAACTCGAAGAATAGGTTTTTGCTGGTGGGACCTTAGCGCTAGCTTTAAATTTTTGTACAGGCAGGTGAACGGGTTTCTGTCCAAGTCGTTCGATGACGGCTTGTGCAAAGGCCTGTGTACCCGACTTGACCGTAGACTCCTTACTGTAAATATCTGCAGTGTGGATACCATCTTCAATAGTTTTGAGAAGGGCATTTTCGATGGTTTCGGCAATCGGGGTGTGGCCCAAGTGAACCAGCATCATATTAGCCGCTCGGAGCAGTGCGGCAGGATTCGCGATATCTTTGCCGGCGATATCCGGGGCGCTTCCATGAATAGCTTCAAACATACTGGCCGTTTGACCAAAGTTTGCGCTACCGGCCAATCCAACGGATCCGGCCACTTCCGCCGCGATATCCGATAAAATATCTCCGTAGAGGTTTGGGGCCACAATCACATCGAATTGTTCAGGATTAGCGGCTAAACGCGCGGCACCGATATCAATAATCATATGCTCGGTTTCCAATTCAGGATACTCGATGGCAATTTCTTCAAAGACCTTATGAAAAAGTCCATCCGTGAGCTTCATGATATTATCTTTGGTCATGCAGGTCAGTTTTTTGCGTCCTTGCGCTTTGGTGAACTCAAAAGCATAGCGAATTAGTTTTTCGCTTCCCGGCCTCGTGATGAGTTTCAAACATTGAGTTACTTCATCTGTTTGTTGATGCTCTATTCCCGCGTAGGTGTCTTCCTCGTTCTCTCGGACAATGACCAAGTTGATTTTTGGGAAGTGAGTAGGTACATAGGGAGAGAAGGACTGAGTAGGGCGAACGTTCGCAAATAACCCAAGGGTTTTTCTAAGGGTGACGTTTAAACTTTTCACTCCTCCACCTTGAGGGGTGGTGATGGGGGCCTTTAACAAAATGCCTGTCGTGCGGATGGAGTCCCAGGCTGAAGGAGCAATTCCAGAGCTGACCCCTTGCTCGTAAACGGTTTTTCCTAATGTGACTTCGTCATAGGTCAAAGGAGCTCCCGCAGCTTCTAGAACGGAAAGGGTGGCTTTCATAATTTCAGGGCCAATCCCGTCTCCATACGCAATACTGATCGCTGTCTTCACTGTCTTAGAATCATTCATTTTTTTCATCAGTAAGCTGTCCATATTGCTCTCCAGTTAAACGATTATATTTACACGTATTATAATACACGATATAGAGATCGTATAATGGAGTTTTGACAAACGTCAAGTAATTCACGAAAATAAAGTCATGAGTATTGAAAACACGACCTGGACATTCTTAAGTAATCATAGCCATGTATTAATTTGCTTGGCCCGAGATCCAGGTCTGCGTATGCGGGATGTAGCAGAGCAGGTGGGTATTACCGAAAGAGCCGTACAACGAATCGTAAAGGAATTATGCCAAGCGGGAGTACTGCAAACGGAAAAAGAGGGGCGGCGGAACTCGTATCATATTCAAAAAAACATTCACCTCCGCCATCCGCTGGAGAGCCACCGGACCGTAAATGATCTACTTGAAGCGGTAAAAGGATAGGAGCGAGCCTTCGTCGCCTTCGGTTATGGCGGGCCAGGCAGGGTTGATGGGCTGGGGTGAATTATGGGGTTGTGGCCCAGCGGGACATTTGTGGCCTAGTGATATGCGCGGATGTGCAAAAGGTAACTGGGCACGCGGAAACCGCTATCCTGCTGGAGAACTATTTTAGGCCCGGGGAGGATCACTTGAAAAGTCTGCCCATTCCTGCTTCCGCTATCGTTTGAGGTCGGGGGAGTGGGAGATCGGACACATCAGACAGGTCGGACAAATCATTTAGGTAGCGGTAGTGCATCCGGGACGGCTGCACCTACAGGGTTGCTGAAACGTATCTAATTGGAGTTGCCTTGGATAAACGGGCGGATTTGGTGTGGGTCTTTGGGTATGTAGGTTTACGTAGAGGGGAGTTCGGTGCCTTCGTTGAGGATGTCGAGATATTGGGTGTAGCCGAACACGCGGTTGCGTTTCTGGCCGGTGAGTTCTCTTAGAATGCCTAGGTCGCAGAGTTTTTCTAGAGAGCGGTTGACCGTAAGAGGGGTGATGCCGGTGCGTTGGGACAGGTCGGGTGAAGTGGAAATAGGACGGAGCAGGAGTTCGTGGTGGATCTTCAGGGCGGTGGCGGAGGCACGTCCCAGAAATTGAATGTGGTCCCGATTTTCCCGGGCCATGGCTTCGAGGCGCTTGATCGTATCGACGGCCTGTCTGGCAGTGACGGTGACGGCTTCGGCAAAGTACTCGAGCCACGCCTCCCAGTCGCCTTCGGTTCTTACCCGGTTGAGAAGGTCGTAGTAGGTTTTGCGGTGGGTCTTGAAAAAGAGGCTGAGGTAAAGCATGGGTTCGCGCAATACTCCTTGCTCACAGAGGAGCAGTGCGATCAAAAGACGGCCTACCCGGCCATTTCCGTCGAGGAAGGGATGGATGGTTTCGAACTGGACATGAGCGAGAGCGGCTTTGAGCAGGGGTGGGGTGGCTTCCGGCTGGTTATGCAGAAACAATTCCAGGTCCCCCATGCACTCCATCACACGTTCTGGAGGGGGAGGAACAAAATTGGCATTGCCCGGGCGGGTACCCCCGATCCAGTTCTGGCTGCGTCGAAAGGCTCCCGGCTGTTTGTCACCCCCACGACCTCCAGTGAGCAGGCGTTCGTGAATTTCCCGGATCAGGCGCAGAGAGAGGGGGAAGCCTTCGCGAATGCGGGAGAGTCCATGGTCGAGGGCGGCCACATAGTTACTGACCTCCTGGACATCGTCCAGAGGAACACCGGGCAGTTCGTCGAGTTCAAAGAGAAGCAGGTCGGACAGGGAAGACTGGGTTCCTTCGATCATGGAGGAGAGGACGGCTTCTTTACGAACGTAGGTATATAGAAAAAGAGAGACATCTGGCAGGATCGTGCTCACGCTGTCCAGCCGGCCCAGGGCTAGCAATGCCTCATCGAAGCGGATTCGAAGACCCTGTGACCAGTCAATGGGAGGGACGGGGGGCAGGGATGCCGGGACATACGCACGAACGGCTTCGCCCAATGTGGTTGAGGTTTCGTATTGTCCTGGAGATTGTCGATTCATCGTTTTGTGCCTATATTAAGAAGTTATCATATTATAGTTAAAACCTTAAAGGTATAATAAAGCAAGTTTTTATTATACTTTCCTTGAAGGGTTGAGCGCCGGTGGTACGGCAAGTCAGAAGTCAGAAGTCAGAAGTCAGAAGTCAGAAGTCAGAGATCGGAAGTCGGAATTTCAGATTGGAGATTTCAGATTGTGCATCAGGGACGGCTGCACCTACGGGGTTGCGGAAGCGTCTTTACCTAGAATTGCCCAGGAGCAACGGGTGGCTTTGGGTATGGCCCTTGGGAATGGGAAGAGTCTACCGGCTGTTGCTCGTGGGGAACTTAAAGCGGATGGATGGGTTGCGTCGTCGTGGGGAAGACGGGGGATTTTAGATTGGAGATTTCAGATTGCGCATCCGGGACGGCTGCACCTACGTTTTTTCTGGGGTCGGGGGTGATGCGGGAGAGGGGCCTGTGCCGGCTGCGGATTTGAAAATTCTGGTTAAAGTGTTGATCTGTTTTTTGTGGTTCCTTTTCATTATCGGGTCCCCTCTGCTTGGGCCCTCATTACATTTTTCTTTTTCAATTAGGACTTCAATTTCTTCCATAAAGGAAGCCTTTGAGAGTTTTTCTGCCCGGACAGAAAGGTATATGGATTTCGCTTTGTTTTCGTTTCCTCCGCCTTTTTCTGTGGCAATGGCCCAAGAAAGTTTATCAATATTGTCGTTTTCGACTTCTTCCAGCGCCTTTAGTTTATTTTGTTCTTCGGTGGAGTCTGATACCCGCCCGAGAGGATCTACGCTGAATTTATTGGAACCTTTGTCTCCTTCTTTGATCAAAAGATAAATACCCAAAACTAAATTCACCCCGGGGATCAAAAACAGAAGCCAGAATTTTGCGGTTAAGCTCACGTCGTGAAGTCTTTTTGATGTTGGGAATAGTGTAAGTACTCCTATTATGCTGGACGCACCAAGCAACCAATTTTTAAGGACGTCTAAGTTGTTGTTCCATTGATATGCCTTGTACCAAAAATCATCCGAATGGATCTCAGGTTTATAGGGTAAATATTCCATTACGATTATTAATGTGAAAGACAGAATGGCAAGTAGCAACATTAGAAGAAAGTAATTCTGCCGGTTCAGTCGGCCGGTAGTCGTGAAGAAGTGTTTTAATGCTGACATGAAGTCCATGGGGATTCCTTGGTGGTTTGTTGGGGGAATAGGTGGAGGGTCAGTTTGTGTCGGTGTTGTTGGCTTTCAAAACGGCTTTCGACCAGGCTCTCATAAATTGATTGGAGATCTCGATGTCTTCGACGTTGGTGTAGGGGTGGAAGTAGTTCAGATAGACTACTCTTCCGATGATGTGGGTGATGGATTGGCTGGCTACGTAGGTGATCTGCACCTCGCTCTCGGTATTTTCAAAGCTGATGATGGATACCATAGAAAAATAGTGGGCTCCTTTTTTCACTACTCCAAGGGGCACCATCTTGTTTATTCTAATGTATTCAGGGGTCAGATTTTTGACCATCGGGCTTTCCTTTGAATAGACAATGGGGATCGCTTTTTCCATTTGGGTTTTGAATCCAGAGAATTGCTTGTTCGTTAGGTCATGCTGGTTCAGTTTTATAACGGATTGTATGGTGCAGTAGCTGTAGAAAGGAGTTGAGTTGCCGTCTTGGAATTCTTTAATGAATTCATCGTCAACATATACCTCATGAAGGATGCCGCCTGGAGGATTCATGCCCTCAAAAATCCGGAACATCTCCTGATACTTTTCTCTAACTGGTTGGAGCCCTTTAGGAAAAGGGACTTTGATCTCTTTGTTCTGGATAAGCAGATGGGTCGGCTCGTCTTCCTCTATAGCTTTCTGCGATAGGGATAGGAACGTCCCTGTGCATAGTAGAAGCAGGAGGAGGGTTTTTCTAGCAAGAAAAGTTCGGCTTGTAGGATGCGGTTTCATGAGGATTGGCTTTGTATTCTGAAATCATACAAAAAATACTCGGAGTTGGAATATAAATCGAAACATGCAAGCATGGCTCGGCGGTCTCGGGTTTTGTTGGGGTATGTTGTGTATCCCAATTCAGAAGGCTCTGACATTCTGGTAAGTTTTGATAGATAGTTCTTTAAGAAATGTATTCAAATGCGATGCCAGTATCAATAGTGATGTGTGCGCAGTCATTTTGGAAATCTAGTCCATCATGTAAAAACATAGTATTTATACTAAAATGCGCTCTCCCACTGAAATCTTCGAAAGTTAGCTTAAAAGTTAATGCATCAGTATTCTTAGATACAGTTACTCGTTTAATTTTATCTTTTTCTATCGATTTTACCTTTGGGGTATTAAGCATGCTCGCTTCACTTTCGATTACTTTAAGTTTCTTTTGTCTATCTGCAGAAAGAAAAAAACTATTTATGAGGTTTCCGAAGAAGAGGGCTATAAATATGCCTACTCCAGTGGCGGCCAAAACCCCATAAACACAAGCTGCTTTCCAAGAAACAGAAGGGAAATGTATTGAAGCATAATGTACATAACGTTTGGAAATGAAGACATGGGATTCATTGTTTCCGGTCGTAAAAGGTGCGATCTCGTAACTAATATCTTTCGGCAAGCCGTTTGTGTATAATAATTTAGATGTGCTTTTGGAAGATTGGCTATTCATGAGCTTTGGGGTACATTGTGGTGAGATTTTGGGATTGGACGGGAGTGGACTTTGCGGACAGAGTGAGGTCTACTGCTCTACTTCTTCCCAATCTAATGTAGATCCACCATCATTAGATAATGAACCGTTTGGAGAGATAATCCCGTCCAGTGAGAAAGACCAACCCACTTGTGGTTTAGCCCAGTAAATACCGTCTGGAAATGACCATTGGGAAAACCCTATAATGCCAGTATATCGATAGATTTTAACTCCACTCATCCGGTCTTCGAACAAGAGATAAGCTTTACCCTCAACTCGTTCTAACTTGATCGGTTTGAAATCATCAAGAAGCATAGCCTTTACTGCTTGGTCAGGATTCGCCTTAAAATATTTTGCGGCGGTATCGTTACCATCACTAACGTATTCTACTGCGGTATCTTCTAAGTCTGCTGATGCGCAAAGGGGCGGTATAGCTAAAAGTAAAATGAATACCATTTTTGGTGAGCGCGAATTCAAGTTGATTCTCATTATATAGCCTCTCCGGATATTCTGATCAAATTTTAATATCTACACTTTCAACAGGTTAGGGGGCGGATTTCAGATTCAAAGCAAAATTTAATAAAATAACGGACTTAGGCATCGATATTTTTCGTACTAATACGAAATAAAATGGCAGATGTTTTGCATGTAACACTGACGCTGAGTCAGAAGGATTGGGATTCTTATTTGGCAGTGTATGGGATTCCGTCGGTGTTTCTGGTGGGTCCTCCGAATACGTCGGAGGCGAAGGAGGGTGAGTATCAGGAGATTGCTGAGGCGTTGATTTCGGATGGCCGGGGGTATCTGCCGAATGGGAGCGATATTAAGTTTGTGAACGGAGGTTGAACTAAGCCGCCATTTAAGGAGCCGATTGATTATATTGATCGTCAGATCACGGTGACGGCGACGGAGCCGGAACGGGTGGTGGAAGATGCAATTCGTTTGGCGGGGTCGATGTATCGGATGGATGCGGAGGAGGTTTCGGAGAAGGCGAGGTATGCCATTTCGCCTTCGGCGTGATGGCGAATTAATAATGGAGGATTGAGTGATATTTTGAAAATTATCTATTGTGGAAAGGAAAGGACTTGAATTGATTGTTTGATAGGTGCATCAATTTAGTTTTATGAAAAAATATTCAGTTGTGATGATTGGTACTGTTATCTCATTGTTCTTTATTTGTGGATGTGGAAATAATCCTGATCCCGCAGAAAATGCCGAAATGGAGAGTCCAGAACAAACTAACCTTCCTCAAGTTGAGGAGAAATTGATTAGTGAAAAGGAAGATTCAGAGATAGAACCGGAAAGATTATCAGATGTTTTGGGGGTAGAACCAGTTGAGGCAATACGATACCTCTATAGAGGTTGGCCGTTGCCGGAGGGGGAACCCTCTGAAGTATTCACTAAGACTATGTTAAGAGCGGAAGAGGGGGATTCAGAGGCTCAGTTTCTGGTGAGTCTCATGTATCTTTTTGGAAGGGGGACAGCTTTTGACCCGGTCATATGTGCGGATTGGAGTAGTAAGGCTGCTAAAAACGAATTCACAGAAGGGAAGGATTTGTTGGCATGGCTATATTTTGAAGGTATTGGAGTTGATCTCGATATCGATAAAGCTGCTTTATTATGGGGTGAGGTTACCCGTGAGTTTCAGTCAATATTAGAATCTGTGACTGAAGATGATACTGAATTAAAATTGCGTTTTAGAGTAGAGGCTTTTTGGGTACTTGGGCAAATTATTAAAATTAAAGAGTACCCAGATTTGACCTTTACTGCAGCGATCTACGAGTACTCCTCTACAATGTTTAATGAACCTCTTTCGCAAAATTCTTTAGGGGAGTTTTATGAGAAAGGTTTGGGGGTAGAGCAGAATTACTCTAAGGCTGTTGAATTGTATAGTAGTGCAGCACAACAAGGTTTGCTGGCTGCTTACGTTAATATGGGAAATCTGTATCTAATTGGGCTAGGTGTCCCGAAAAGTTATGAGATGGCTAAATCTTTCTACCTTGATGCGGCTAAAGCTGGGTACCCAAAAGGACAGCTGAAGATGGGTTTGTGGTATTCGGGTGAATACACTGAAGAATATAATGCAAGTGAGGCCTTGTCATGGTTGGATAAAGCCTCGAATAACAACATGCCGGAAGCTTGGTTTAAATTAGGGTTTTTGTATATGGGTTTAGGTCCCGGGTTGTTTCGAGACGATGATGGGGTTCCTAAAGACATTGATAAGGCAATTCGCTACCTTGAGCGCGCTGTAGATGCAGGATTTCCGGATGCTTATGCATATCTTTCTGGAATATTCTTTATGGGACTAGGGGGAAGAAAGGATGTGCCGAGAGCTATCAGCTTATGTGAAGAATCTATAAAACTTGGAAACGATTTTGGATGCTTTACTTTAGGCAAATATTTTGAAGAAGGGGAAGTAGTAGATAAAAACATGGGATTAGCCGTGAAATATTACAAGAGAGGTGTTGAGTTGGGAGAGCCATATTGCCTTGTTAGAGTTGCATTGATGCATAAAGAAGGTGAGATAGTTGAACATAATTATGATTTGACGGAAAAACTTTTGAGATTAGCGGCGGATCAAGATAACGGAAAAGCACTCTTCGAGCTCGGTCTCTTATACTATAATGGTCCCGAAAAATATCGGAACAAGGAAGAGGCCGCTGAGCTTTTTCAAAAGGCAGCAAAGCTTCATTCTGGATTTGCCCTTTTTCATCTAGGCCAAATGTATGAGGATGGAGATGTTTTTGCCAAAGACTACGGCAAAGCTATGGAGTTGTACCGACAGGCTGCTTTTAGAGGTATGTTTAGGGCCCAAATGAAATTAGTACTCTATTTCACTGAAAAAGGAATCGAAGCGACAGAGGCTGACGTTATTGAAGGGTATGCTTGGGTAAATATTTGTCTGGTGGCGGATCCAGGAATAAAAGAATTCGTTAGATTACGTGATTCCATCGAAAAAATAATATCTTCAGATGCACTTAATAAAGCCCAGAATAAAGCCTTGGAATATTTAAGTCGGATTAGAGATAATCCATTGAACAGGCTGGGGTTTTGATTTCAAATAATTTTAAAAAAGAATATTATTAATAACCTAATTACATCGATGAATATGTTTTGTCAGATAAAGCTCTAAATAGAGACCGCGATTATGGAAGTATGGGTGAAACTTGATGAAGAAGAAAAAAAGCGACTTGCCGGATTAGCGGGCAAATCGATGAGTGCAGTAGTCAAACTACCTGAAGGTGAGCCATTTACCGCTGAAGGTAAGCTTTGGGTTAAGCATAGAAGATCAAAAGCGGTGACTCAAGTATCCTTTGTTTATGAGTATTCTTCTAATTCCAACGAATTTACGCAGGTCCAAATCTATATGGATAAACGTCAAATAGGATGCATAAAGAAATGTGGGGCGGATAATTTGAACTTTGACGGGGTTTTGACGCCTCCAGCAGTAAGGATGGGCCCCACTAATATCAGCAATACGGATGAATTAGAATGAATGAAGATGCGGCACGAACTCAAACAGAAAACGGTAGACCAAAAACTTTGGCAGGAATTCTAGCGATTGCGTCAGTAGTAGCTGCTATCGTAGGCGGATATCCTAAAACTTGGTTGCTAGGACTTGTTGCCGTAGGTTTTGCTATTGCAGCAGTGAAGTTTAATTCTCGTAATCCGGTTATGAAAATACGGAACATCGCAATTGCTGGGATTACTCTAGGATCACTTAGTTTTGGTTTGGGTCTTACTAAAACCGTATTGAATAAAAAGCTGGAATCTGAATTGAAATACTTGTTCGGATCAAAGTACGAACAAGTTGCAGTATCCATAACAAAGTACGAGATGGCAATAGATGCAAATGACTACCGACGAGCTGCCATGATAGCCAGGGAACTAGAGAGGTATTTCTTTTCCGAGGGAATTCAGAATGAATATGCGGATTGGAGAAACAAGGCGATTCAGGCGGATAAGCGGGCTACAGATGCATTTTTCAATCGTTCATTTTGAACTGAATATTTTAGGGCACAAGGCCTCTCAATAATCACATTTTACAATTCCAATGTTGGCCGGTCAGACTAAACTTTGGGCAGCGCAAACTTTTGAACGTTTTTTTTTTGCCTCGTTGATTTCTGCGCTTGTGCAGAATGAATACGTTAATCTTAAATCGTGAATCTTTTTCTCTGCCGGAGGATGGGTGGTATCAGATGTCTCCTTTGGGGAGTTTCCTCAATGTGGGGTCTGGAGTGGTGCAGGTTGTGGATACTGCATCTTGTGAGGCTACGGTATCGCAGCTCCGAGAAGATGCGGGGGTGGACCCGTTCGACAAGTTCAGGGCGAGTAATTTTGCGGGGCTGTTGATTGATTTCGATCATTTTTCTTTGGATTTGGGTGCGAAGTCGATGGCGGCGGTAGCCCAACTAACGATTAAGATGGAAGATTCAGAACAAGTACTGGTAAAACTGGCTTCGATAGAGAACAGACTGTTACACAATAACTGGAGGATCAGTATTCAAACGCGGCTGGTTCTTGCTAAATAAAGCGGTGTTGCGTTGTCCGTCACTGGAGGGGTTGGAAAAGAGTATGATCGCGGTTACGCGCAAGTCGACTTTAGGCTTCCTGCTCGACTATAGGGCAAAATGGAGAGTACTTCTCCCACATCTAATACTGGACGGGTTCTGATGAGAACTTGCTTGATTACTATCTAAGCCACGACGCGATTCGTATAGGCTTTTCACTCGTTCTTGATCAAAGAGGCACCTTGCGAAAGCGAGCAGGCTACCTATGGGGGGTGAACACCCCATAGACGATTTAAGGATGGTGACCTATTGTGCTAAGCATGAAAAACCATTTAACCTCACAACCCCATTCTTAATCCCATGGAGAAAAATCTAGATTAGGAAGAGTTATTCGCGCTCGGTCATGCCTATGCCGCCTGTTTTGACAGGGCGATGGACTTGACGGCCAAACAGCTCAAACTCCAGAGCCTAAGAGTCAGAAGTACTGTCGAAGTTGCGCAACGTCTGGTCGATACGACCTATCAGATTTGCCTTTATTCGAATGCCACCCGCGGAGACATTATTGTCCGCTTACAAAAAAAAGGAAGCAACCTAAGATACGAATCATTTTGCCCAAAAATATTCTGCCTATTACTAGTTTCGTTAAGAACCTGAGGTAGATCGTCTGAAACTGACGGGGGATACGCTTCCTCCGATAGTGCTTTAGTTCGGAGTGCCCGCATTTATGCGGATTAAAAAGCTTCGCTTTAGCGTGGCGGGATGCGGGAACTTAGGTTCTTCGTTACCCTTGGCATAAATGCCGGCGGGTGAAGCCTCATGAATGAGGGTACTCTGAACGAATCATCTGGATCCTTTGTCTGTCTGATCTGAATGTCTGAAACGTCCCAATCTTTCGCATGATAAAGTGGCGGGGCGCCCCAGGGTCCGCAGCAACTGTACCCCTACGATCAATCTTTTGCGAAATAGGGATTCATCTGAAATGGAAAAAGGATGGATTGCGTAACAGACAACTCTTAACCGACTCAGTCGGGCTCGCTATCCTCGTAGATGGCTTCGAAGCGGTAGAAGGCTTTACCGGGCGGGGCGGTGTCGGTCACGGAGATGCTGGTGGCGCCGACCGTGGAGGTGACGTTGAGTTGGTCGGTCTTGGTGGTTGTGGGGCCGTAGAAGCGGAAAAGTTCGACAAAGCTGTCGGGGCTGAGATCGGGTGAACGAGACAGTAGCCAGATGGTGTTAGGATCCGCGGCCCCGTTTCGCCCGAAGGTAAAGGTGGGGTGACCGCTACCGTTGAAAGTCGGAGTTGTGAGGTTGGCAGGATTGTTGAGGTCGAAGACTTCCGGATTGGTACCGAGGGCGTATTCGACGCCGTAGGCAATGCCATCGCCATCGTCATCAGTGGGCCAAAGGATAAGGAGGCTTGGGCTTTCCGGTCCTTCGACGGCGCCGATGTCGAGTGCGCCGTTGAGGAAACGTGGAAAGCCGCGCTGGTCGGTGCCACCGGGGTCGATGGTGCCGGCGGCATCGACGGCCGGAGAGCCGGGGAGTGGCGGCTGGGTCTGGGTGGGTCCGCCATAGTCGCCGAGCGGGGCCAGATTCGGGGCCGCGATGATGAGCGCGGGGTCGCTGGGGCTCAGGCTGGAGCCCGCGACGTTGGAGAGTAGGTTCTTCCCGAGGGGGGTCGTGGTAGTTTCTAATTCCCACAAATCAGGACCGTTTGCCGAGGCGTTGTCGGCCAAGATCGTATTTTCGAGACTCAGCGTCGCGAAGTCCCCGAAGCCATCACTGCAGATGCCGCCGCCCCCGAAGGTGGCCGAGTTGCCAGAGACGGTGCAGGCGCTGAGGGTGAGGGTGGCGTCGCCCTCGTTATAGAAGCCGCCGCCATAGTTGCTAGCCAAATTTCCAGAGAGGGTGCTGGATTCGATGTTCATCGTCGCGCTGCCCCCGTGGATGCCGACGTTGTAGATGCCGCCGCCATTTCTCTCCACGGAATTCTCGGAGAGAAGGCTGGATTCGACGTTCACCGTCGCGCTGCCGCCGCCGGCTCCTCTGTTGTAGATGCCGCCGCCGCCATTTCCCCCCGTGGTGGTATTTTTGAAGAATGTGCTGGAAGTGATGTTCAGCGTGGAGGTGGCACTGGCTCCTGTGGCATCATTATAGATGCCACCTCCGCTAGTCGCGGAATTCTCGGAGAAGGTGGTATCAAGGACACTCCCTGGGGCAGCTCTCGTGTAGATGCCGCCGCCGTTGCGGGCCGATGTGTTACCGATGAAGTCGCAGGAATCGACACGCAGCGTCGCGATGCCGTTCGCGCCATTATTGTAGACCCCAGCACCGTCGAAGTTAGAGGAATTGTCCTGCAGGACACAGTCGTAGAGGATGAGGGACGCTGAGTCTCCGGTGCTATAAATGGCACCACCACTATCTGCGGAGTTTAGTGTAAGGGTGGTGCCAACGATGTCCACCACCGCGCTGCCGGAAAACACGCTAGAGAAGATGGCACCACCGGCACCGGCGGAATTTGAAGTGAGGGTGCAGTTGGCGATGCTCAGAGTCCCGGTGCCGTATTCAGCAGACAGGTAGATGCCTCCACCGCCTGTGGCGGAATTTCCTGATATCGTGCAGTCGGTGATGTGCAGCTCCGAGCGGTCGTTGTAAATGGCACCACCGTTTCCCGCAGGGTTTCCACCGGACACAAGCCCCCCAGTGAGGGTGAGGCCGCGGAGGGCGATGAGGTTGCCGGGTGTGATTTCCATGATTCGGGAGCTGTCTCCGGCATCGATCGTGACTCCGCCGGTGATATCGGAGGCATCGATGGTTAGGGTGGTCGCGAGGAGAAACTGGCCATGGCTTAGTGCGATGGTGTCGGCAGGTTCTCCGTTGAATACGGCAGGATCAAACCGGATGATAGCTCCGGGTGCGGTGGCATCGGCTATGGCCTTGCGCAAGGTCGTACCCGTAGCCACATCGTCGCCGGGATGGTTGACGAGAAAGACTTGTCCGGATTCGACCGCTCCAATATCGAGCGCTCCGGCGACCACGCGTGGGAAGCCACGGGCATCGGTGGAAAACGGCGAGGTGGTTGCGGCGCCCGGCGGATTGATGACCGGCGAGCCGGCTTGTGGATGCAGGGTCGGGACCGGCCCGCCATTATCGCCGAGGGGAGCGAGAAGTGGATCGCCGGTCAGGTAGTCGATACCCTCGGTGCCGAGACCGGATGTTCCGGTGATGTCGCCGATGAAGTTGACGCCACTGTGGGATGCCACGACCCCGCTGATATTGGGGTGGGAGCCGGTGTTTTCGGCGACGATGGAATTATCCAAGGTCATGACCACGTTGGTCTGCCTCTGGTGGATCCCCCCTCCAGTGCTGGCCGTGTTATTGGCGACGGTGGTGTTCACGAGGTGGAGTTGGGCGGAGGAGGAGGTCATGATTCCACCGCCTTGGCCTGAGCCGGAGGTGGCGATGTTGTCGTAGATGGTGCTGTTGATGAGGTGGCAGACCGCAAAATCGATGACGTAGAGGCCGGCGCCATCATTCAGGGTGGTGTTTCCAGTGATAGTGGATGCGGTCAGGATGGAGGTTCCACCTTCTAGGTAGATGCCGCCACTCTCGAAGGTGGAGCTGTTCCCGCTGACCACGCATCGGTTGAGGGCAAAGTCGCAATCCACGACAAGGATACCGCCGCCGATAGCCGCTGTGCTGTTGCTGATCGTGCAGTCGTTGAGCGTGAGCGTGGCACGGTCTGCGTAGATGGCGCCACCAAGGTTTGCGAGAGCCGCGCCACCGGTGAGGGTGAGGCCGTTGAGCGAGACGATGTTGTCCGGGAGGATCTGAAAGATGCGGGATGCGCCATCGGCATCGATGGTGATGCCGCCGAGGATGTCGGAGGCATCGATGAAGACCGTGTTGTCGATGACGAGTTCGCCATTGGAGAGGAGGATCGCGGTGCTGGGTTGCCCATTGAAATCCGCTTTCGAGAACCGGATGACGGCACCGGGTGCGGTGGCCTCAATAAGGGCCTTGCGCAGGGTAGTGCTGGTGGCCGCGTTGTCGCCGTTTTGAGTTACGATGTGGGCAGGCCCGGCTTCCACCGCGCCGATGTCGAGCTGTCCATCCGAGAAGCGGGCGAAGCCACGCTGGTCGGTGCCACCCGGATTGAAGCCGCCGGCACTATCAATGGCGGCTGAGATGACCAGGGGGTGCATGGTCGGAACCGGTCCCCCGTAGTTGCCGAGCGGGGCGAGCCCTGCGGGACCGAAGATAAGCGCCGAGCTGGGAGCCAGGCCGTTGTTGCCACGGGTGTTGGAGATGAGGTTCTTGCCGGTCAGGGTGGTACGGGCAAAGCCCGATCCTTCGCCCAAGTCAGGCCCCGAGGGGGCCGTGTTGCCGGCCAGAATGGTATTGTGGAGGGCTAGGTTGGTGTTGGTGTTGGAAACGGAGCTGTGGATGCCACCGCCGCGGATCGCCGCGGTATTTCCGGAAATCGTGCAGGCACTGACGCTGAGGGTCGCGTTACCCGTACCAAATACCATGGTGTAGATGCCGCCACCGGAAGAGGTGGCTGAATTACCGGAAAGGGTGCAGGCATCGAGGCTTAGGCTGGCGGTGCCATTGTCGCCGCTGTTCCAGATCCCGCCGCCATCGAGGGCTGAATTGCCGGAAAGGGTGCAGGCTTCGAGGCTCAGGTTGGCGTTGCCTGAGCCCTGCCCCAGGTTGGCGATTCCGCCGCCGCGGACTGCTGAATTGCCGGAAAGGGTGCAGGCTTCGAGGCTCAGGCTGGCGTTGACGTTATAGATGGCACCGCCTACCAAGCCGTTGGTTGAATTGCCGGAAAGGGTGCAAGCTATGAGGCTCAGGCTGGCGTTGATGTTATAGATGCCTCCACCACCACCTGAGGAGCTGGAATTGTCTGCGATGGTGCAACTGACGAGGAGCATGGTGGCGTCACCGGAAATGCCGCTATTGTAAATGCCGCCACCGGAATCGGCGGAATTCCCGGAAATCGTGCAAAAGGAGGCCGTGAGGGTGGCGCCTGGGTTGTAAATGGCACCACCGTTAGTCGCAAGACCTCCGGTGAGGGTGAGCGAATGCAGGTAGACGGAGATGTCGGGAGTGAGTTCAAGGACACGAGAGCCTCCGCCCGCATCGATCGTGATCCCGGCGGGGAGAGCGGACGCGTCGATGGTGAGGTATTTGTCGATGGTGAGTTGGGTGCCGTCGAGAGGTATGGTTGTACCGGAAAGGCCGGCGGCGAAGGTGATGTAGTTGCCGGGGAGGGCGTCGGCGATGGCCTGTCGCAGGGAGCCAGGACCGGAGCTGTCGGTATTGCCGACAATGAAGGTGGTGCGGAGAAACTCAACGGAGCCGATGTCGAGTGCGACGGAACTGTCACCGTTCCCGTCGAGGAAGCGGGAGAGGCCGCGCTGGTCGGTGCCGCCTGGGTCGGTGATTCCGGCGGCGTCGATGGCCGGAGATCCTTGGAGGGGGAATAGGGTCTGGGTGGATCCGCCGTAGTCGCCGAGCAGAGAGAGTTTCGGATCCATGGAAACGATGACGTTGGGGCCTGCGGTGAGGCTGGAAAAGGTGGTGTCGCTAAGGAGGTTGACCCCGTTTGGGGAAACGGTGCCAAACGAATTGTGAATGTCCGGGCCGCTTCCGGCGGTCTGGGTTGAATTGTCTGCGACAATGGAATTTGTCAGGGTGAGGGAGGCGGTGGCTCCAAATCGGTCGATGAAGATGCCACCGCCTTCATTGACGGCGGAATTGCCGACGATGGTGCAAGCCGAGAGGATGACGGAAGCATTGCTGCCGCCAGATCGTGCGGAATTTTGGATGCCGCCGCCGGAGTCAGAAGCGCTATTGTTTGCGAGGGTGCAAGAGTTCAGCGACACGAGTGCAATGCCTCCTCCTCCGCTGTTGAAGATGCCGCCACCGTCCACGGCGGAATTCCCGGATAACGTGCAGGCATTAAGGGTGAGCGTGCCGCGTAGGTTATAGATGCCGCCACCGTCATCATCGGCGGAATTGCCTGCAAGGGTGCTCCCGTTGAGGGTAATCGTGCCCTTGCTGTAAATGCCGCCGCCCTTACCGTTGGTGGTATTGTCTCTGAGGGTGCTGTCGTTGAGGATCAGAGTGGCGTTGTCAGTGACTTCGATGCCGCCGCCGCTGAGGACCGCGGAATTGTCGAAGAGGCTGTTGTCATTTAGGGTGAGAGTACCGGCGTTAGTGTAGATGGCACCGCCGGAGCCGTTGGTGAGGTTGTCGCTTAAGGCGGCGTTCGCGGAGAAACTGCATCCGGTGACGAGGGTATTCTTGGAGCTGTAGATGGCACCGCCGAAGGTTGCTTTATTCCCCGTGAATGTGGAATCGATGAGGTTCACCTCGGAGCTATTGAAAATGTTAATGGCGCCGCCGCCGCCGGTGAACGTGCGATTGTTGGAAAAACTGCATTCGGTGACCGTGAGGCTGCCGCTTTCGCTAAAAATGGCGCCGCCGTCGCCGTTAATCGAGGCATTGGTGGAAAAACTGCATCCGGTGATGGTGGAGATGCCGCTGTTGTAGAGGGCACCGCCGCTGGTGCTCGCCAAATTAAAGTTGAACGCGCAGTCTGTGAGGGTGAGGGTGCCGCTATTAGATATTGCGCCACCAAAACTGAACGCAGTGCCCCCCACGGCGTTGTTTGAAAGGGTGCAACGCTCAAGGGTGAGGGTACCTGTATTGGAGATCGCGCCGTTACCAGCGAAGGTGAGGTCACGCATCGTGGCCGTGGCATCCGGGTCGATGGAAAAGAGTCTATAGGTAGTCGCATTTCCATCGTCGATGGTGATCCCGGAGGGTAAGTTGCCGGCATCGATGACGAGGTTCTTTCCGGCATCCACGGTGATCGAAGTAGCGAGGTGGATGGTGGCACCGTCGAGCTCCGGAGCGAAGGTGATGGTGCTGCGGGGGGCGGCGATGAAAACGGCGTGGCGCAGGGAGCCTAAGCCCGTGTCGTTGGTAGTGGTCACAAGCGGGGAAAAGACTTCGGGAGAAAGCGCGGTGAGCGAGATTCCGTAGAAGTGCCAAGGGTAGTCGGTGTTGCCGTTGGCGAAGACCTGATAGGTCGATGCGGTGGGGGTGAATACGTGATCGAAGCGGATGCCGTTGTTGGTGCCGAATTGCTCCTGATTCGCGATGGCGTTGCCACCGTTGATTTGGAACTCGGTCCGGCGGGTCCCGGCGGGGGAACCCCAGCCAGCACTGAGAAGACTGAGCCGATACGTGATGCCGGGGGTGAGCCCCTCGAGTTCTAGGGTGTTTACCGGTCCGCCTGTGCGGTAGGACCCCGCGATGAGCGCGCTGCCATTGCCGCCGAGGGAGGTCAGGTTGTTGGTATCGGCCACGGCGTTGGTCAGGGCATCGAGGGTGAACCGACCCGGGACCGTCGCAGTGACGGCGTTGATGCCGGGAACATCGACCCCGTTGATAGTTGCTAGGGCGGTGGATCCGAAATGGTAGGCCCAGTAGGTGTTGGCCGAGTCGATGCCGGAGCTGGCGTCGCCGGTCCACGCCGTGGTGGAAAACTCCGGGGGGGTGAGTTCGATGGAGAAGTCATCAACCAGCAAGGCGCTGTCAAATTGGGATTCGTTGAAGATTGCGAGGGTGGCGTTTGCAGCGGCGGCGGTGAATACAGCCGAGTTCCAGTGGTAGGGGTTCGTGCCGCCCACGGGGTCGGCGACGATACCGGCTACTACACTGCCGTCCACCAAGACCGCGCCTCCGGGAAGCGCGCCCGTCGCACGAGAGTTGGCGCGGAAGCGGATGGTGTAGCTCGTCCCGGGGGTGAGGCCGGTGATGGTGGTGGAAAGGGTGGTGCCCGCGAAGGAATCGGACTGGAGGAAGGCGACGTTCACTCCATCGGGGGCCGCGCCATTGTCGGCGAAGGGACTTGTGCTGGCGGGATTGAGGCCGATGCGGCTGGTGTGACTCACCGTCCAGCCCGTGATGCTACTGTTTTGGGAAACAAAGCCTTCACCAGCGGTGAAGGTGTTTGCTTCAAAGGAAGGATTAGGGATGGTCTGCGCCTGGACTACGGCTGGCGCGGCAAGAGTCGCAAAGGCGAATAAATGGAGACAGCGCAAAAAGAATTGTGAACGGGGGATAGAGATAGTCATAAGAGGGGTCACCCTTTTTTGGATGCCTTTACGACCTTCAATTTATCCCATAGTCAAAGTGATACTGTGAGAAAAATGGAAACCCGAGGCAACGTTTACTATAGTAATAACTGTAATACACGCCCTTGTCTATAAGTATTAAGTTTTAAGGATTAAGGGATAACTTACCAAAACCCTAGGGGTAGGGATAAACTGCCTTAGTAGCCCATTAGTATTTTCATTGATTCCTCTCTCCCAAGAAGCGTACGGCGCGGCAAAGTACGTGCTCGCTTCAAGGGCTTTACCTACGCGCTCATGCTCGGTGAACTCGGTGCCGTTATCAAAGGTGGGCGTGTGCACCTTTTCCCTGTAGGGACGAAGCATTCGGATCATGGCTCGGCTGACATTTCGGGCTGTTTTCCTCGGAATATTTTCACTCAATGTAAATAGGGTTGCTCGGTCAATCAGGGTGATCAAAGCGCTCTTCTGGTCCGCACCTATCCCGTCCTCCGCACCCCATCGTGAAACTCGTGTTGCCTGGTAGATATCGATCTGCCACTCGATTATCCCACGCAAGTAGTGGAAGGGTTTTCCCAGCACCTGATGAAGTCCTTTACACTGGAAACCGAGGACGGCATATCCGTTCCTTACCAGCGTCCTTCCCGTATTCCTAAGCTCAATGAGCGATCGCGATTTGCAGATTACTGCTTCATGAGTGAAGGCTCATTCCATACTCAAGTTCGCTGCCACGGGCAGACATACTGAAAGAACTGGCTGTACTCCAGAGTGGCCTGATCCCCGGTAGCCTCGTGCTTTCCACCCTGAAGGCAGCGGAAGACGGGAGTGGCGACGTGATTCTCCGAGCATGGAATCCCACAGATGTCGAACAACAAGCCCGCTTCCGATTATTGGGGGCCCATTGAGAAAGCCAGGGGGGTTAAACTCTCTGAAAAACCGGATTCAGATACGGAAGCTCCGACGGTTCAAAAGGATGAAGCAACCTTAAAGGCAGGGCCAAAGAAAGCCGTTACTGTTCGCTTGACGATATCCTGATGGGCTCTGAGACGCAAGTGATCTTATGACCCCATGATTTTCCGGTGATCATCTCCAAAAGTTTTCGGATGCAGAGCCATCAGAGACAACAAAATTATATAAGCTACTATTTTCATATCTAGCCTGCTGCAAATCCCCCCCTTTTTTTGTGCTAACTAGGTAGTTCTTTAACCATCAGATTGATGCCCTTAGGTATTTTGCTCACGATCTGTTTCAGTCGCGAATCACTACTGACGCATTTTTCGGCACGGATATCTTCTTCCGTAAATGTCGCGATGAGGATCTCACGGTCATCTCCTTTCGCCGGTGGATCTCCACGATTAAAATCATAGATGATATGTATTTTTCCATCGGGTGTCTGTTTGCCATCTGGGTAACTTACGCCAATCCGCTTATCTAATAGAAGTCCCTTTTTACTCCATGTCCGTCCTTCATCATCCGAGAGCAAGGCTGTCAGGTGTGATCGGTCCGCGAGACCACATGGATCGCCAAAGCCGTGATGCTTCACTAAAAGCAGTGCCCCGGATTGCAGTCGGCAGATAAAGAAGCGTGAATCTGGATGTTCAAGTTCGGTGGGGCTCGCTCGGCACCATGTTCGCCCTCCGTCATTGGATCTGCTTTCAGCGATACCGTATTTTGTTCGGATCAGCATCCAGATGGATTCGTCTTGGCGTTCCACCAGCATGTGTTCGTCGTAAGTTTTACATGGCAATGTGACAAGCCCTCCGCGCCAGTTCCAGGTTTCTCCCTCGTCTTCACTGGCTACGACACCGGTGCCGCGATGGGCGAAAACGTCGTCCTTTGGCTGGTGGGTCGGGTGCTCACACCACACTGAAACCGGTAAGAGCCATTCCCCGTTTGCGAGGACGGTCGGTTTATTCATCATTATCCCGTGACAGAGGCGCATGGGCGCTGTCCACACCGGGGTCTCGATGGTTGCGTCATCCGTCCGGATCGCCCAGACCCCGGCGCGACCGTCATAGTGTTCATTGTCGCCAACCTGAGCCCAAAAGAGCCAGAGGCGTCCTTTGGGACCATGCCATAAGCAGGGATCAAAGCTCCTTCGCTTCAGACCGGGAACGACACAGAGCACCGGGTCGATCCAGGTCAAACCATCGTCTCCACTCGTGGCCAAGACCACAAAGTTGCCCGGACCTTCGCGATCTTCACCGGTGTACCAAGTGGCCCAGCGTCGCCCATTTGAGGCGATTTCGATTCCTGGAATCCCCTGCCACTTCCTTGACGCAACCCTGTATTCAGAAGCAGGTGCACTAATTACTTGGGGGGGATGCAAGCCGGATGCAGGATTGTTTTGTATGTCTTTTGTCATTTTTATTTGTTTCCCCGAATGAGTATATTGCACTGTGAATTGTATCATTATAACAATAAAATATTGTAGGCAAGGTTAAGCCGTTTATCTGCACTTTTAATGCCTTTCATCTCGGGTGAATTTGTCTCTATAACGTATTCGTCACTATCACGGAGAGAAATAACAATTTTAAATTGAGCCAGTAATTGGAGGTGATCGCACCTTCAAATTTTCTGCGTCTGAGTCTGCCGGAACATCTGCTTGTAGAAAAAAACCTCATTCCCTTGGAAGCCAAGAGCAACCCGAATCCTGGAGTGGGGCCTCAAGTTTCTAATCAATACGCTCCGCAACTTTTAGTACCTAAGATCTGATCGGAATAGTCCCAGGAGCTTTCGCAGCAGGTTAAATGAATGAGCGTTGCTAGACACCATACTAAGAAGGAGTGATGGCATCAACGGGGAGGATTTAATGATTGGGGTCCCCGTTTACACCTAGGATGAGTTTCGTATCTTGATGGAATTTCAGCTAAGCAAATTTTTAAAACCTGAACGCAAGCAGCCCAAGTCAGATCCCATCCCCATGAATGTGAAGCCACGATCACTATAGGCTGTGCTATCCATTTCTTGCTTGAGGAGCAGTCCAGTTGTCTTGCCATGCCGAGCCGCGGCCGCGAGAATATCCGTTTCGGCTTTTACCATTTTGTCATGGTCGAAATTTCCATAAACTCCAAGCGCGAGTGACAAATCGGAGTGACCGATAAAGAGAACGTCCACCTCATTTACTGCGGCGATAGCATCGATGTCTTCTAGTGCTTCCTCCGTTTCAATTTGAACGATCGTAAGCAAATTGGCGTTTGCCTGAGAAAAATATTGTTTAAAGTCGCCGCCGTAGCCCGAAGCACGAGACGAGGCTGTAAGTCCTCGATGCCCCTCGGGTGGGTAGCACATGGAAGAAACCAACCCTTCAGCTTCCTTAGCTGACTTAATCATGGGGCAGATGACACCAGCCGCGCCAAAGTCAAGTGCCCGTTTAACGTACTCATCTCGCAGTACTGGAATTCTAACCAGTGGTGCCGTTTCGGTTCCTGTCAAGCATCGGACCATTGACAGCATCTTTGACTTATCCCCGAGGCCATGCTCAAGGTCGAGAATCACCCAGTCAAAACCCGCGATAGCGGCGAGCTCTACAGAGATTTCCATCCCTGTGGTAATGAAGATGCCGCGGGACGTTTGGGTGTTTACCTTATCTTTGAAAAATTTCATGTTAGGATAACTCCTTAATAGCAGTTGTTATTTTTAATATGCTGAATTCCTTTAGGGAAATCCCTTCGCTGTTCTTAGTAAGAAAAAAGGACTCATCCTTATCAAAGTACCTCATGTAATGCCTGATCATGGTCTTCCACAGCATATTGCGAAGGGTGTAAAAACTGATTCGGCGATTAAAGGTTTTGTCTATCGGATGAGTTTGGGAATATGCATCTAAAAGGTGGTCCATGTAGGCACGGTCCATGAAGCAGTTCATAATGGCGATGTCATCGGCGGCGTCTCCAATGACCGCGTTATCCCAGTCGATAAGGGTGGTAATCCGGTCCGAGGACCCGAGGATATTCCAAAGGGCAAAGTCTCGATGTAGAAGTGAACCACTCTTAAGTTGTAGAAGGTCCGCATTTTCCGCAAGTATGGTAGTAATTTGATCAAGGATACCTCGATCAAAAATATTATTTTTGCCAAGGTAAGATAGATGCCTTTTAAGGCACTTCTCAAAGTACGTCTTCCAAGAGGAGTCAATGCCTTTCAGTTCTTTTTCCTCCCAGGCGACGTCTCCGGGGGAATACAATTCTGTGCCTATAAGATATTTCGCCCCAATATCGATTTCACCTCGTTGCAAAGGTTGCGAAAGTCGCTCTTGGTCCTGAGAGCTTCTGACTTCCCACTAATTCAGAACCGAAGAAAAGACCTCTACGGTCCATCTGAACGGCTCCCCTGATCCGGCTTCCCGCTTTTGTTCACAGAGAGATATTGCCCGATCCAGAAAGTGGTTATGTAGCTCCATCGCCACCAAAGGGTCATGTCTGTATCCAATATCTGTGTGTGCATGAGAAACCAAGTACAGGGTTTTAATATCTGGTTTTGAATGAGGATTATTTTCTGTCGCCATTCTATAATGCTCGGTTTAGCTGCGCTTTTAGTTCTTGTAACTCGGGTGTTGAGGATTGGTTTTCAACCCAGCGTACTGCAACCGCCCGAGCCTTCTTGAATTCCGGTACCCGCAGGGCTGGCTGACCAATATCTGTCATACTCTGAATGTGCTCTTTTTCCCGTTTGAGTAACTCGGCCATGACAGACAGCAAGACCGCGGTTTTTGTGCTGTTGGTTTCTCTGTCGAGACGTAGTGTGAGTTCTTTCATATCCTGTTCGGGATTGCGGAACATGGCGAGGTTGTAAATTGCGGCATGGCCAAATGCGCCAAAGCTGTCGATAATATGTTGCCTCAATTCATCAAATTGGGCCGCGACGATTTCCTGTGAATTTTGAAAGGTCTGCTGTTGGAGCTGAATCAGTGCACGGCGATCAATATTGCGGGCAGTTAGCGACACATCATCGAGACTGATTCCACCAAAAGCATCATCCGGGTTTCTGTTGGTCATAATCGAGAATCCGCTCATACCCACTGGGGCCTGATCAAAGACCTCCAGAACCATTTTTCCATCTTTATAGAGCGTGTGTTTCCCGTCTGCATCTAGGCGGAGGCGCAGTTCATGTTCCGCCGTATCTACGGTGCCTACGGTATATTTTTGAAAGGTGGTTGCCTTCCCGTCACGGATCATCGACGCTTTCCATTCCCATCCCTTGTCGGGATCCGCTCGCAATTCAAAGGTGATTCCGCCACTCAGATAACTGTGGGTTAACCCGTGCTTGCTTACCTTAATTTCGTTTCCAAATCCGACCTCAAGAACCGTGGCTTTTTTTCCGGGCAGCTCATCAATCTGAAAGGTGAATGCAAGCTCACCGGCTTTAAATTCTGGAAGGTTTCTCGATTTAATTAATCTAGGTTTGCCCAACCATGAAGTGGTATTCTGGTTGAATGAAAGTTTATCCTGATCCAATTTGGCAAACGGGGAGATGTAATCCCAACCGGCATTTACCCCTCGATTAAAAGAATCTTCAAAAAGGACATCAGGGTTTGGGGCCTCTTTTTGAATGAGGTAAATGCGAGTTTCGTATGGGAATTTAAGCGAAATAGGGAGAGTCAGATCAACCAGAGTTTCGTATTCGTTGTAGATGCCTTCATACGCAAATCGCCCGGGAACAAACCCTATTTCTTCGGCATTCAATTGAACCGTTGTATTCAGGGGCTCTTTACTCCATGATTGTAGAATTAGCATTACAGCTTGGTCAGATTTGCGGGCTAAAAGCAGCCCTTTGACTCGCTCGTCGCGTATAGAAAATGCGGGGATCTCATCCCAGTAGTTTATGACATCGACTTGGTCAGACCCGTACCCAAATCCATACACCGCTTTATTCATCGGCGGGAAGACATCTGGGCCGCCGGATATAATTTCGTGCACCATGCGCATCCCCCAGGATCTGCGGGCAACTTCTGTTTTAGCATCTGTGTATCCCAGCGCTTCCGGGGGAAGAGAACTTTGAAACAAATCAAGAACCAGATACGGATAATTACCGACCTGCTGACCCATAGAAGTAGCTTGCAGGTATTCGGGGGTGAAGGGTTCTCCCGGCGTATAATAATCTGGGTGTGTTCGGGCGTATACGCTTTGCCGCATCTCTAAATCATAATTACAGGTTGCCCATGTAAATAAAGGTAGCATGTTTGCATTGGTCATGTGAGCTACAAACTCAAGCGGGCGGCGAATCCCTTTTTTCCTCCAGTAATGCATTAGATTCCAGGTCCGCTTCATATACTCCCGCTGGTTCCAAAGGGTGTTTGCGGGTTGAATGCGGCCATCTTCTGTGACGTAGGCCGCACTGGTCCAGGGATTTTCGGATACTCTTAAGTAGGTATTGTCCCAATAGATGCTCACACCGCGTTTCCACCACTCGTTCATTAAAGCTAGGGCGTAATCTTGATAAGATTTTGAATAGTTTATAGGAGCGCGAGGGTTAATGGACTGTCCACCTGTGCGTCGGTACATATCAACATCCGCTATACTTCTTTCGGCTAAACGGCTCAGGCTCCATTCATCTTGAAATATCTTATACTCCTCAATGAAAGGAAGGATGTTCATTTCTTCAAAATACACCGGTACAGGGTTCGAGAGGGGCTTAGGACGTGATGTGAAGATCATCATGTCGTCTACCCAGTCGCGAACACCGTGCACCTTTGGAGGGTTATATTTCTTTGCAAATTCTTCAAACCAGGGTCGATTCCTGTCACCCGTTTCTAGGCTTTCCATCACTTTATCAACTACTTCCCAACGGTTCATCCATGGAGATTTCCAAGAGCAGGAAAGGCCTCCCCAGGGGTGAACGGGGAGCCCGACAGACGGTAGCACCTTGGCTTTGGTCCGAACATCTTCTGGAAGCGGTTTTCCTGGGGATACTTGAAAGCCAAAGATTAGTTCGGTTTCCTTATCCACGATACCCGGCACATTCACCAGATCGATTTGTAGTGTGACTCTTCCGGGGCTGCGGATCAGGCGCATCAAGGCGTCCTCATGATTCTTTGCCGTGACCCATCCTTTATCATTTTCAGCAAACCAGGCTAATCCCTTTTTTACCCCGCCCATCCAGATATAACCCGTAAAGGTGTTTAGCCACCGCGAGTCCCGCAGGGTGTCTTTGCTCGACCATACTTCTCCGTTTCCTGCTGGGATCGCACCGGTGTACCCGCTTCGAGCCCCCCGGCCAACCTCTTGCATCAGTCTGGCAATATCCTCTTTCAATGGGATCTCAAGAGTCAGGCGATGTAATTCAATTGCATCGGGGATGGGCTGTAGTTTCATTCGGACCTTAACCATTCCGTCCATTTCAACTTCAGCCAGCGTCTTGATGGTCACTGCTGAGGATGCAGCCTGGCCAGTGTAGACTGCGGTATGGGGCGCAGAATGGAGAATCTCTACGGGTCCCATTTTCCAGTTCAGGGTTTGATTATTTTTATCCAGGGCAATCAATCGCATAGGTGCGGCAAGAATATTTTGATTGAGGCTCATGATCTCATCGCAAAGACCAAACGCATTCATTTGATATCTTCGTCCCACCGTATAAACTTCATTTCCAATCGTTCGTATCTCTTCAAAAGGAGGGAACACTTCGTCTGTTATGCCGAGCTGATTGTCTTCCCATTCAAATGTCTCTCGTTCTAAAAGAGAAGGGGGGGAGACTTTCTCTCCATTTCGGACTCGGATGTGATAGCGATTCTCATTCAACTCTGGCAACCTGAAGAGTTGAGGCGTGGGTAGAAATTCAGCCTCATGCTCAAAGATCGTCCAGCCTGAATCATTTTCTATGATCACCTGAACGGGTTTCGTGTTGTCTGCCCCGTCGGATTCCGAAAGTTGAATGGCTAGAGTAGAGGTACTGGGCAGGAACCAGTATTGAATTTTGGCAATCTGTTCTTGCGGGATAATGAGTTTAGAGGGATCTACATATAACCAATACAGATTCTTGACTTCATCGTCAGTGAGGGTTTCAGGGAACAGCAGTACCTCGTCAATATCTCCAAACCCGTTTTTTGAAAATGAAAGTATATCGAATGCTTCTGAAGGAAATGAAGCGTCCATGGCCCCCGCTGCTTCTCCGTTAATGTACCATTGAACCACACCTTTATTCCAGCGGATCGTATAGTGATACCAGCGTCCGGAATAGACCTCTGTTCTAAGTGAGTCCTGGGAGGTTCGAAGATTATTCTCTGGATCCCTAAAGTACATCGTAACTGGGCGGTAGGGACTTGTGGTGTTAAAAAAGTATAAACTGAATAAAGAGGAATTTAGGATGGACTGGTTTCGGTCTGTAAAATTACTGTATCCCACGGGTCGGCTCCAGAAGCTGATGCTTCCTACTTCCGCCCGCCCCAGAGGTCCTCGAAGCTTAAGCGTTCCTCGAAAAGCGTTACCTATAATTCCATCTGAAAGAGCGCCGTCCGCTTGCCACTTTATGCCGTCGGGTAAAGATTCAGGTGCGTTAAGCGATTCAAAATCTAGCTTAATTGGAGAAATCCTTCCGGATATCAAAGCTTTCTTTACATCCGGAGGGTTGCGGTTCTTCAAGGTCTCGATCCAGAGTTCTTCTGGTTTTGGCCAGAACCGGGTCACGTTTGAATGGATGCGGACTTCATCAAGGGTTCCCTCAAGACCTTCACCCAAGCTAAATGGAGCCGGATGTGTTTCCATAGGGCCTCTCTTAGAGCTTTTTATAGATCGTTTGGATAAACCTTCTTCTCCTTTCAGGAGACGATCATTGATCAATATTCCATTTTGATAAAGAGCGATGGACCCATAGCCGCATACTCCAGCGAGATGGGTCCATTCCTCAGGATTTATTCTTTGTATATCCGAAATTATTTCTGCTCGATGGCCCATCGTATTCACAACCGCCATCCCCCACCTGCCATCCGGCTCAATGAAGAGTTCAAATCCCTGTGTTTTTCCTATTGTAGAAGGCCGTTTGACCAGGAAAGCTCTCTTCTCAGATCTTTTGTCCAGCTTGACCCACGCTTCGATCGTAATTCGTTCGGATATATAAAGGTTTGATTCGGCTTGTACATAAGGAATTGGTCCCCGCCATCCTTTTCCGAAGTACCCCTTAAGGTTAGCCTCTTCTGACTCATCGAACGATTGGAGATAGAAGGTTTCGACATCCGTTTCGTAAGGCTTCCAGAAAGCTGTATCTACCGCTTGTAACCAAGGCCCTAGTAAAACCCCAATTGCTACAAACCATTTCAATAAACGGGTATGTATTTTCATAATATCAATTTCCAAGGGGCTTGCATGCACATTACAGAGCTAAAAACCCAAAAAGATTTATCCTGCATCTTGTAAGTAAAGGGCACATTCCTATTTCTATAAAGAGGATAAACGAATTCACTCCAACGCTATTCAACTACGATCAGTCTGACACCGCGGTCTTCTATACCCAGTGTATATTTTTTCATTTCGTAGACTTGGGTCATCTTGGTTTCAGGTATGTTACGGACACGCATCGTACGGTCTTCCTCCGGGTCATATACGCGGTTGATCTTGCCACCTTTAAGGATGTTCTTCGGATTAAGATTTAGATGAATATCCGCACCACCGCGAAGGGAGCTTAAAAGCACAATCACGGCTTTACCATTCCCTCGGTAAATGGATGCATAAACGCCCTTCTCTTCAATGGTTAGCAAATCACTATTATCCCAATAGGGGACAAACTCTGCATCTGCAAAAAAGCCAACTTTCTCATCCAGAATATCTAAGAGCCCATGCTGGTATTCCGCAACGGATCCCCAGTTGTAGGCACCGATGTCGTGGAGGAGACACATGCCTACGGCATTCCTTCCGACTTTTCGAATTTGTTCGTGGGTTCCTTTAGGTCCTCTTGTTGCCAGTCTATGAATAATTCCGCGCTTGATCCTAGTCAGAGCTCTGAATTGGTCTACAGGAAGCTGCTCCACCATCGTCGTGTCTTCGTTGCTGGTATAGAAATCATTTTCAATATGCCACGCAACTTGATTGAAAGACCAGTCGACATGGAGGTTGCTAACCCACCAGGGGCGGCGGTTGTTTTCCCATCCAATATTATTCAGGCGTTTCATAAGTTCACGTCGAGAAAACACATTGAACCGTTTGTAGAATTCCTCCTGCTCAGGATCATAATCCCTAACCGTGGAAATGGATACATTGTCCCACCAGGTTCCGTTAATGGGTACGTTGGCTAACAAACGGTTATGGTGATAAAGAAAATAATCGATAAAGCTGGGCGGCCAGTTTACTCTGGAAGGCGTCAATTCCTCAGGGGTATCCCATCGTTCTGTTCCTTGGAGGTTGAATGCATTGGTGAATTCTGTCTGAGGCTTGGGTTTCCAGTTGGTCTTGCCAAGCCATTCTCCACCGAAGGTCTTGAAGGCTTCATTTCCAAGGCCCGTCATTTGGCCGGATCCGTAAAGCACCATTTTTTGCCCTTCATTTCCAACCGTATTGTAATATTTATCTCTGAAGTATGGTGAATAATGTGCTCTTTTATTTGCCTTATGTTCCTCACTCATGCTCCATTCAGGACTTGTGAATAATGCCTTTAATCCTACTAAACTTTCATCGCTCATGGCAAATCCGTCTACACTGTCTCCCCAGTATCTGAACCCAAAGGTGTTGTGCTGATAAGGGGTTTTTCCCCATGCCCATGAACGTTCATTTGGCGTTTTCCTGACAGGGTCAACGAGGAAGGCAAATTCAAACTCCCGTGCTTTCTCAAAACCCGCCGTTTCTGCAATCAGGGTAATAACTAGGTCATATCCATCTTTGGTTCGAACGACCTGAACCACCGGTGTCTGTTCGTTCATGACCCAATCACGGTTTTCTTCTGCGAACCACCAAACACCCTTGTCGCCATTTCCTAGAAAAACAATGGGACAGAAACTTTTCCAGTCTTCATAAGGGATAAGTTCATCACTGGACCACACGACCCCATCCCCTTCTGGTACATTACCGTATTTTCCTGTTCCTCTTTTATCATTAGCCCGCTGCATGTATAGAGTATCGACCCCATCCCATAATGGAATGGTTAGTTGTAATGAGTCGATTTCATCGGAAGGGTTATCCCCGCTAAGGTTCAATTTCACCCGGTAGTATCCATCATATTCAAGATATGCATCCAATGTATAATCAATGCTCCCGAGTTTGCCTATCGATGTCATTTCGACGCGACCCGGAACAACACGATCCACAGAGAATGAATCTGATTTCAACTGTATTGCGTTACCGTTTTGAATCCCCTCAAGTATAATCGGATTTCGAAGTAGACTATTTTTTCTTCGACCTCCTGCTGCATCGATCCGGTCAAAAAGACCTTCTTCATTGAATACATAATCCCGAAGAGTAACCGAAAAGGTGCGGTTTTTTACATCCGCAACAATCGGGGTATAGGGTTGTGTCACCCTATCGGATAGACCCAGCGTGGTTCCCTCCCATTCAAACTTTTTTCGAATAAATGCGTTTTTTTGCTGCCCTATAATGGATTCCCCATCTTCACCATACAGGGTCATTTCGGCATGGTAATTACCTTCGTTTAGATCGACCCCTTGTACAATCAAGTCTGCGGTTTTGTTCGAAAGCGTTGCGGAGGCTTCCGCAAGGAGGGTGTTATCTTCATCAAAGATTTTGACTTCAAAGGACGTAGCTTTCGCCTTAGCCTCACTGATGCCAAAGAAATCAACATCTATGGAAGATTCCATCACGCCGTAGCTTGGCCAGTAGGCGAAATCCCAGACAATATCTCCTTCGGGTTTTGATTTCAGCCATGGAGTGACGTGCGTCTTAGTATAGTCCTCTGTCATTTTATGAACTGGGATATTTGCTTGGTACAGAGTCACCCATTGATCCGCCTCACCTAGCTGTCCCAGAACGCGGTATTTCGCATGAATATTGACTAGGTTATCCCGATCGGTAAACGGAAGCGTTTGTTCAAATTGAATTTTTTCTAAAGATCCCTCTATCGTGGTAGACGTCTCCGTTTTTGAGAACAGGGTTTTCCCGTTTCCATCTATGACCTCAACTGTAATCTCAACTGAGACCTCATTTTCAGTTTGCCCGGACAGTTCAAATTCAAGATCCATGTTACCTGTAACCAGTTCACCTGTATTTAGAAATCGCAACACTGGAGCAGAGCGGGAGAAAGTTACTTCTCCGAAATCTGGCCAGTTCATCCAGGATTTTCCGACCCATCCCGCAAAGTAGATTCCTCCAGGCGAATCCGCTCTGAGTAATTGTAAAACCCAAGTAAGATCATCCAGACTTCTTACATCGAAAGCGCGAAGATCAATCGCCAGTTCCAAATCCCAATATTTTTCCGTTACACCGGATTTAAGCGGACCTAAAATATCCCATTCAGACTCTGTTCCGGGTGTGCTGTTGTAATACCAGTCATCATTTTTAAAACCCTTGGCGTTTGCCATAATTTTATAAAAACCGATTCCGTAAAACGTAGCTTTTGTACGGTCTTTCGAGATTTGGATTTCAACATGATCATCCCAAAGGATTTGATTACCAAAATCATTAGCTTTGGTTTGAGCTTTTGGCCATGACCCGGGAGGGTTTGGAGAACGCATAGCCATATAGAAATAATTATCATCATAACCCAAGTACCAAGTGACCTGTTGCATCTTTGGCACTGCAGTGACCATAGTTCCTGAATGATCACCCATGGTGATCATGCCGGTTAGCGAGGAACATGACGTATATTCATCTTCATGAATCGTACCATCTACTACCGGGGCATTTTCCCCTACGTGAGGAACAATGGCTTTGGGGACGGGACTATCCGCTTTTGAGGTCATCGTTATGACGCATCCTAGAAGGGCCATGATACAAATGAGTGATTGGTAGTTCATATTAAGTTCTCCAGTGGGTTAGACACGCTGTGTTTTTGGCCGGAAATATAGTCAGCAACGCCTAAAAGGTAAATGCGTCCTCTGTAAATTGAATGAAACGTTCAAAATCCTCTTTACGGTCAATCGAGATTTTTTTGGTGAGCCATTTCTGGCTTTCTTCCTGCCGCAAAGCGGTGATGGATATTTTAGGGGTATCGATCAGGTTTTCAGAAAAAGAAAGGCTTGAAGCGGGAATGAAGGGTTCTTTGCCAAATTTCTGGCGAACGCTCAGCTTCAGGTCAGTTTGGCATTCTTCGATAACTGAATTCTCCATCGATAAGTTGTTATCAGAGAACAGCGTCCCCGATAGACCTTCAGGAAATCCTGAAATACGACATCGGATTAGTGTCAATGCAGAGCCTTCACCGACGAGAAAAATCCCTCGCCCCGCTTCTGTACCTCCCTGGATAAATGCACAGTCAATCAACGTAACCCTCGCACCCTTACCCGTACTAAGAGCTTGAATATCATTACCGCGAACGACGCAGTTTTCCATGACGTAGGTCCCGCCGGATAGCTGAACCCCTCCACGGTGCGGATTGTTCTCTATGAGGCAGTTTTCATAACGGACCACAGATTCGGGATATACATCTACAATTCCACACCCAGCATTATTGTGAAAATATGCGTTTCGAACAATAACTTCAGAACCATGATTCGACATCCCCTGATCCATGAAGAATCGTGCTTCAATATTCTCAAAAATAATACCTTTGCCTCTAAAGGTTGCAAATCCATCCCGACCTCCGTATTCGGTAATGAAATTTTTTAAAACAACATAGTCGCTGCCCACATAAATTCCCCCTAAGCCCGTGACGCCTTCAACCTCCACCGAATCAGGAGTCTCTCCCTCGGCGAGGCATATATACAAGGTGTTATGCCTGAGGTCTGTTTTGGATTCTCCTCTATTTTTATAAAGGAAATAGGAACCTGGCTTTAATTCGTCCTGTGAAGTGAGGTTAAGGCCAGGCCGCCCGTCGAAGTGGACAAGATCAAATCCACCCTCCCAGTGGTGGTACATGCTCCATGCATTATTTTCCATCTTACGGCTGAAGATGCCGCCCCCTTCATCCTGCCACATGGACATGGATTGTTTTTTCCAGCCGCTGACGATAGAGCCATGTCCGTCAATCGTGATGGGTAAATCTGCCGTACCAGGGGTTTTTTCGATCCGTACTTCATTGGGGTAAGGCTTGCTCGCTGGGAGGACGTGTAGGGTGTCACCGGGTTTCAGGCTCTTTAATCCTCTGTCAATCGATTGAAAGGGTAGTTCCTTGGTGCCAACAGCCTGATTATTTCCCCTATCCTGATGAACCCAGTATTCCGCAGCCCATGCTTGAGCGGTAAGTAAGGACCCAACTATGATCAGGCATGGGATCATTTGAAGTTTAAACTCGGATGACTGGATGGGATACTGATTCTTCATAGCTACTAATTAGTGCTTTTAAACATACTTTGAAAGTAATAATTATAACGTTAAAATATATAAGACAAGGGTAAATTGTGAACGTAATTTCTAAGTCCTTACTTTATGGAGGATTATATTATAGTGTATTCCTGCCATACTTTGTCTGAGCATCTGGGACACATGATTTGCCAATCATTCAGCTCTGGCGCGAAGAGGTCGTTCCGCATCCCACTACATGGTAGTAGGGATTGGGGGCAAATGGAGTGTGGGCTGTGCGATTACCTATTTGCTGGGGACGGCTTTGGTACTATCGGTGATGGAAGAATCTTTTGGGGTGCTAACTCACCCGCTGGATAACTGGTTTGTTATGGGGAATACTTCAAAGGTATTTGAATTTTGGCCTTGTAGGAATACTACTAACCAAAAAGGGTGGGTTAGCTGAAAAGTGACGTTAATTTATCTTTACAGATAAAAAATAAATTGTAACGTTAATCTGATGATACGTTTTGGCAATCGTCCTCAATCTAAAAATCAATGTTTAGGTTTCACACTGATCGAAATGTTGGTGGTAATCGCTATTATTGCCCTTTTGATGTCGTTGCTCACACCGGTAGTGGGGAGCGCGAGGGCCAAAGCTCAGCAAATTGGCTGTCAATCCAATATGAGGCAGTATCATATTGCTTTTATGGCGATTGCAAACGATGACCAAGGGCGCCTCCCCGTTCATTTTTATGGGACATCTACATCTTTCCCATTTAACTTTGAAGAAGACTATAGCCAGTGGGGGCAAAAGCTAGATCAAGAGAATCTTATCTCCTTAGAGGAGCAAGCGTCCCGAATGCGCTGTCCTTCAAACAAAAGCACTCCCAATAGTGCATTTACACCGAGTCTTTATGCCTACAGTTCACAGGCCGGCGCTCATTTCGACACAAGTACGCGTATGTATATTCGACATACCGTTCTTTCCATGCCATTGCCATCCAACATGTTATTACTTGCAGATGCCGGGGTCATGTGGAGTTGGGGTTCAGGAGCTCGATGTGCTTTTTCCGTTAATGCTCGGCAGACGGAGACAAGCGAACAGATTGGTTTTGATGTTCACAATGGGGCAAATATTCTATTTTTAGATGGCCGTATACAATTGGTGAGAAGAGAGGCATTTCTTTCTTCTTGGACCTGTCCTTATCATATTGGTAAATTTTCCGAAGCTTGGAGCGGATGTGACCGCTACAATCGATAAACGTTGGTTTATGAAGTTGTCGTCTAGAGTCCCTTATATGAAGAGCCCAAAATTTCTTATTGTTATTTCGATCTTCATATTCGCTCTGAGCATCTTGGGGATAATACGTAGTTCTAATAACTATAGTGGACGTACGGAGGTTATAGTGAAAAGGATGGGCGATGCTTTAGCGATGGAGTTAATGCAGGGCCTCGAAAAGGGGGATGAGATCCTCGTACTCACCGTCCCTACCGGTCTGGCCAAAGGGGTACAGGCTCAGAAAGATACTCTGCTGAAACGTCTGGAAAAAAACGGGATCAAGATCAAGGCCATCCGTATGCTTGAACGACCGGATGCACTAAATGAATGGCATTATCATGAAGATGCCGGATTCAGCGTGCAAGAATACCTCGATGCCGTTGCTGCCTACCCCGTTGTGGATGCCGTTCTCTCTTTAGCGGGCCATTTGAGGCTTAATTTGCAGGATCTTCAAAAGCTTCCGGAAAATACCCCCCCACTATTATTGGCTGCTGTATCCAAACCCCAACTCTATTTTGAAGAATTATGTCAACGGAAGCTGATCAAAGTAGCTATTCTGCCCCGCCCCGATGATCAAAGAAATTTCAGCGGGCGTCCCGCTTCGGCCGAACAGTGGCTGAAGGAGTATTTCGATGTGATTGTGGTAGAGTAAGACTCTCAGAAATGGTTGCTCAAGGGGCAAAACTTCAGCTAGCAATTAATAATTGTAACGTAAAAATTCATCTTGACAACTCCTATCCTTTTTTAGTTTAAAAGGGAGTCTTTTTTATGTCTTTAACTTCATCAACCGAAGGAACCCAACCACTATGAAAATTAAAAAACATCCCCTATTCGTGATACTGGCCGCAGCTAGTATTGGCTTCGGAGCCCTACCTGTCATTGGCGGATTAATCCTTTCGCTCAATTTCGAAGATTTTAGTGGCACCGTTACCAATGCAGCCACCGTTAACACTGCGAATGCAGGTAGTGCCGCTGGGAATGCAGTTTTACAAGCTTTTGGTGCAGGAACCATTACGTCTACCGTTGGCCCCGCTGGAGGAGGTGATGTTGCAATTGAACTGAATGATGCAAATACCCTTGGTGGAGTGAACGCAAGAGGTGGCCAGTTGTCATATATGTTGCCTGCGATAACGGGAGACTATACCGTTGCTTTAAACATCAGGTTAGATGGTGTGCAGGTACTTAGTGATCGTATTTTTGAAACCCCTAGCCAACTAAATATTTTACAAATCGATACGGGATTAAATGACATAAGATCTAAAGTTAGTGATCGTGAATTAGTTGATGATCTTGCTTTTGCAGATGGAGTCTGGAAACACATCACCATAACCTATGATCATGATGGAGGCGATGCGGGCGACACGGATGGGTTGGTTACCTGGTACATCGATGGAGTAGCTATTGAAGACAGTGAGTTTGTGAATAATAATAGTGGCGCGGCATCTTTGAACGCTGGCCTGCAAAATGTATTTTTCGGATCACAAGCGAGTGGAAACAGACCCTTGAATGGAGCTATGGATAACATTGCCATCTATGATTCTTTGCTCGATTCGACAGCTGTTGCCAACCTGTATGCGGTCACGATTCCGGAACCAAGTAGTTTAAATTTGATTCTGATATGTGGACTGGCGCTTGTGGTTCTTAAATTTAGGCGTTAAAACCGATTTTAGCTACTCTACGGTGCCCGTTGGAAATACCGGGCTTTCTCTATAGGACGGTTTTGATCAGCTTGGCAGCCCTTCCAAGAAGGACCCTGCAAAAAGACGTGACAAAAGTTGCTTTCCGCGATCATTTGCATGGACGTGATCTCTCTGGTACCAAGCTAAAGGCTGGGAGCCTTTCTGAATAGTCTGTTGAAAGGGGCTTGAGTAATCAATCACCGCAAAATTCTCTTCTTTCCCGTAATGTTTATAGAGTTTCAGTTCATTTAATCGTTTAGTGCGATGGGGATCCCCATTCAATGAAGCGTCAAAATACAAGACCTCTAAACTGGGTTGACGCTTCCTGCACTTTTGCACAATGCTTCGTACGCTATCCGGATCATGTGACATCCCTCCGATCATGAGTAGATCGGGGTGGTGTGAGCTCACCAAGCGGTCTAGAACGGCAGGGGAATTATATTTTCGAGCTTCTTTCTCAGGTCCATTCGCGTGAACTATTTCCAGGTGTAGTCCGGGGCATTTTTGCTCAATTTGCAGATGCCCCAGTCCGTTGAGTAGATCATTGGAAATGCTATCACCCAGCGAGACGATGCGGAATACTCCCTGTTTTTGAAAGGCTTCCTTGGTTTGAGGCAATGGATCCCAAAGGTTACCTGTCTCCGCGGGGATAATGCAGGGAAGGGTGTCGTATAATATATTCGCCTCACGTAGTACCTCTTCTTTGGAGACCTCCCGCACTAAAAGATTTCTGATTTGAAATGGGTTGTCGATGGACCTGATCCCTACCTCAGCCCGGACGGAATCGACTCGGGCCATAAAAAAACTAACGAATGGACTAAAACTCACAGGGCTGGGATCGATATGGGTATACACATCTGCATAATTCTTCTGGTCTTTGGCATCGTAAAAGTTGGTGAATAGATATCCAGGACCCTTACAGCGTCTCTCGCCTTCGATGCGATATAAAGCAAAAGGTACCACCTTCAAACCAAGGGAGTTTGAGAGAGAGGACGTGGGGGGAGGGACGGACGAATTCATAAAGTGATTAGATTTTGCTAAGTAGTCCATAGATATTGATTATAACGATACAAGCAGAAAATTGGGGTTAATCGCTTAGTTATGCTTTTTAAAACATATTTTTAGATATATCTATTAGCCATATAACGATTGTATCGTTACAAGCTTGACAGAAATTTCCCATTATGCATCCATAAGGATACTCGGCTAACAGATGTGTATGTTAATACTTCACCACTAGTGAGAAATACTATGAAAAAAAAGAACTTAGGAATGCTGACAGGGATTTTAATTTCGGCTACGGGTATCGTACAGTCCGGATTATTGTCTTATGAAGGTTTTGACTACACTGCTGGCGAAGCACTAACCAATGGTACGACTGGGATAAACGGAGGCACCGGCTGGAACAGCCCTTGGTTCCGCGATTATTCTGGTGGGAATATCCGTTACATTACGAATGGTATTGCTTCAGTCGGAACAGCCACCTTTTCTGGTCAAACGGTGTCACCCTATACACCGATCGGACAGACCTTTGATGCAGACGCGAATAGTGAGAGGGGAATAAGGGAGTGGGCCGCTTCTACAGGGGATTCGAATTCTTTTTCCGCAGGCACTTCCGGCTCTGCCGATGAGATGTGGATTAGTTTACTTGTGAATAAGGGGCCCAACTCCGGTGACTTTTTAGCTGTAAATTTATTTGGAGGGGATCAGTCAAGCACAGCCAATCTGGCACTAAAGTTTGGCCAAAGCGGGCAGTATGTCACATTAGAAAACGGCAATATAATAAATAGAAACTTCTCTGCTGTAAGTGTCGATACCGATTATTTTGTGCTTCTAAAGCTAAGCTCTGACGTTAATAGTCGAGATGTTAGGGTTCAGAGTGCAGCATACGATGATGTAACGAATGTACCGTCTGTAGAGGGCGGTATTGCATGGGATTTGGATGGGACACATACATTTGTGAGTGATATTAACTTGAACGCCATCGGTCTTCAGGGGTCTATTACGAGTGGTGGCAACGTCCTGGCCGATGAGCTTCGCATAGGGGACGGGTTTTCCGATATCGCGGTGATTCCTGAGCCTTCTAGTTTGTCGCTGTTGGGGATGGCTCTAGGAACATTGGTGTTATTCTGGCGCAAATTTCGTTCCTGAAACATCTCTTGATGATTGAACCATAAACCCCGCCATTGCAGGCGGGTTTTTGTTTTATAGAACTATTCAATGCTTGAAGGGCTATAATTGTAATGTTAACATTCTACAATGAGCTCATCTATGCCGCTGATAAAAAGACCTGTGACGCAAAAGCATATTGCGGAGCATTGTAATTTGAGTCTGATGACCGTTTCCCGTATCCTACGAAAGGATCAAGAAATGTTCAAAGCGGAAACGGTGAAGCGGGTACTCGAGGCAGCAGAAGCGCTGGGTTATGATCCCAGTCAGACCATTAATGCCCGGAGATTGCGTTATGCGAAAGACGCAGACAACACGGTGGAGAATAAACTGGTCGCTATGTATTTTTCGCTTCATCAAGCGGAGAGTCAGTATTTTTACCGGTTGCTGAGCGGGATTAGCAAAGAACTGTATCAGGAAGGGTATTGTTTGTTAACCAACTGGAGTTCCCTAAACAACGAAACTGTCGGACCTATTCCTGCGATATTCAACCGGGGGGAAGTGGATGGGGTATTGACCTTGAGTGGTACGCCCCTGATCGATCAGGTGATTGTAAAGCTCCGGAGTATACCCGGATTTTCAACTAAACCTATCGTAACCATGATGGAACAGGAGAAAGATGGGTGTTGTGTCTTAGTTGATGACCGGAGTGGGGGAGAGGCTGCGATGGAGCATCTCATTGACTTAGGGCATAAGGAAGTGATTCATGTGGTGTTTAGGAAATGGCAGCATCAGGAACGTATCGCTGGTTGTGAACAGGCTTGCAAAGCAAAAGGCTTTGATCCCATACAGGTATTACATCCCATGATTAGTGATGATCAGAATGAAACCCCTTCTCGGGAAAGTCTTTTCGATACCCTCAAACGTTTTCCGACCTGTAAAGCCATTTTTTCAGGGAATGATCATACCGCTATTCTGATTAGCCAGTGGTTGAAGGAGGAAGGGATTCAGGTCGGCGAAGATATGAGTTTGGTGGGCTTTGACGATACTCATAGCCTACCGGATTCCCAGGGGCAGAATATGCTTACTACCATTCATATTCCATTAGAAGATGTGGCTCGTCGTGCCAGCCGTATGCTCATTGAACGCATCCGGAATAAAATTCCCACTGGGGAAAAACTTACGCTTCCTGTTAAGCTGGTGGTGCGGGGAAGCGCCACCCGCTATCAGTAACCCCTTGGTCCTACCAGATCATACGTAGATAGGCTCTTGAGAAAATACGCAACGTTTTCTAAATAAATTAGGCTTGTGGTTAATTAATTGTAACGTTAAACAAAAATCTACTTATGCCTGCAATTGCCAATCAGAACCACCTAACTATCAACGTAAAATCTGGATATTTCACTATAGAACTTCAGGGGCTGGGTGGATGGAAACAATTTAGCACATCGGTAAATGGGCAGTCTAGCGCCGGGGGGCTCACCAACGTAACCGTGGAAAAGCAACGCACTACGGCCACCCTCCAAGTGGAGGGGTTGGAAGAACGGTGGATCTTTGACAAGATCCCCGAGCGTAACGGGGTGGTCTTTACTCGTTTGATTCATAATCCGGGCGTGCATGTGCAGCCACTCTCCAAAATTCAAGACGGGCGCCTGGATACCCAAGGGCGCTTGGAGTGGGAGGGTCTTCAAGAATATTCCGTCCGATATATTCATTCGGCCAACATGCGGACAGAGGTTTTTCCCAAGTCCCGTCCGGAATACCCTTATGTCAGGCCCGTTCCCTATGTACCCCAGCGCCTTGGTCATGGAGAGGGGAATCATATCCCTGCGCTTCTCATCACCGATGCGGTTTACAGTGTCGGTTTTTTGCAGGCGGACTTGAACCAAACCCGCTTTGAGCGGATCTGGGACTTGGGGCTTAAGGATCTAGAAAGACACGCAGATCCACTTCTGGGCTGCTATCAGGCTAGCCAACAGCCTTCCTTGTCGCAGCCACTGTTCCTTAAACCGGGGGAGACCTGTGAAGTGAGTCGGGTCTGGTACCAAATTCAGACCGAGACTCCCCCCCAGTATTCCTTGATTGATACCTGGGAACTTCTCAATCGTGAGCACCGCTTTGCCGGTCCTCGATCGCCCATGCTTAAAACCGCCGTATTCTGCACCTGGAACTATGGTACGCTTGCCAATATTAATGAACAACTACTCGATCGCCGCTCCAAAGCGGTGGCTGAACGAATTCCGAAGTGCCGTTTTTTTCTGATTGATGACGGGTTTCAGCAAGATCGAGGAACACGCAATGGTCCGTTGGATACCTATTATCCCGTGCCGGCAGATTGCTATGATCGGAATAAATTTCCCTCGGGCATGAAAGCGATGGCAGAGGTCATTAAAGGGCATGGTTTGCAACCGGCCATTTGGCTATCCCCTCAAGTATATTTGGATTCGCCCTTGGCACGTGAGCACCCGGAGTGGCTGTTATGCGATGCCCATGGTGATCCTGCCTTGTTAGGTAAGGCTACCTATTTAGATCTTTCGGTGGAAGGAGCTAAAATCTTCTTTGTGGAGGTCCTGGATGCCTTATTTGTAGAATGGGGCTACCAAGGAGTTAAGTTCGATTTTCTTACGCAGTGGTTTAGCCTTGAAAAGGCACGCTACCGCAATGGGGGCACTGGACCTGAATGGAGGGACTGGGTATATGGTGAAATCAGGAAACGTATTGGGGAGGATGGTTTGTTTATGACCTGTATCGCCATGAGCATGGGCAATCCTTTTCCCGGATTGTATGCCGACTGTTACCGCTGCGGTTGTGATATACATGACGGAACTTGGGAAGAGCAATTGCGGAATGTACGAGCCACTCTCCCCCAGATTTTACTAGAAGGGCGCAAAACGTTCCTCCTGAACATGGATAGTGCTGGATTTGGAAATGTACCTGCACATGAACAAATACTCCGTCTCACTTGGGTTTTTATTACTCAGGGAATTTTTGAGTTAGGGGGTCCGGTAGAAGACATGCCGGAATCTCAAATTCAGCTCTGGACTAAAATGCTGGCCCATACGGATCGAGGCCATCGAGTGACTTGTTTGGATGAAGCGGCATTTATGAATGAAGGATTGCCTCGGGTTTTAATGGTCGCATACCCTAAAGACAGCCTTACGTTTAAGCGTGGGGTTCAAAAACATATTGCCTTGTTCAATTGGGATAACCCGCCCCGCCATGTGGGATGCACTTTGGAGGAGGCTGGTATTTCGGACAGCGACACGGTTACCGATTTCTGGACAGAGGAAAGGCTGAAGGTAAACGGCAAAGATCTTGTAGGCAGACTTCTCGGACATAGTGCTCGGCTCCTCACGGTTCGTTCCTGACAAACAGAACCAGCCCCGAATCCCACTTACTAAACAGACAAGGATAAAAAGCTTATGCATGTAATTGATTGGATTATTGTTGCCTGCCCTATTTTGGTTGTTCTGGTGATGGGTTTAAAGCCCAACGACACGTAAAGGGCGTATCGGATTTTCTTGCGGCAGGTCGGGTAGCAGGCCGCTAAGTATTTGAGGTATCCGCGGGGGAAGCCTCCTTTGGATTGATCAGTCTTGCCGCCGGATTTGAATTATTTGTAAAGCAAGATTTGCCATTTCGTTTTGGAATTTGATGTACCTTCCTGTGTCAATGTTTCTCACCTTGGTAGGATACTGTGTGTACCGTTTCCGTGAATCGCGCGCCATGACCATGGGGCAATTCTTGGAAATGCGTTATAGCCGAGCTTTCCGGATTGTTACAGGATCGTTGCAGGCGCTCTCCGGGGTATTGAACTACGCGATTTTCCCTGCGGTGAGTGCTCGCTTTCTCATCTACTTTTGCGATTTACCCTTGTCTATTCATTTTCTGGGCCTGGAATTCCCCACCTTTGGAGTGGTGATGGCGCTTTTCCTCTCATTGGCTCTCATCATTGTTTGCCTTGGAGGGCAAATCACCATCATGGTAACGGATTGTATTCAAGGCATTCTCAGCTATCCCTTTTATGGTATTGTCTGCGGGTATCTCATTTTTAAATATTCGTATTACGGCGATATGGTACCTACCATGTTGGACCGCCCGGCAGGCGAGAGTTTTGTAAATCCTTTCGATATCGCCAAGCTTCGAGATTTTAATATCTTTTATGTGATCGTAGGCGTCTTAAACAGCACCTTGAATCGGATGAGTTGGTCGGGGACCCAAGGCTATAATGCGGCCGCGATTAATGCCCACGAACAGCAAATGGGAGGTGTTTTAGGGACGTGGCGAGTGGGTTTTGCCATGCTGATGTTTGCCTTGCTCGCAGGGGCGGCCTATGCCTACTTGAACAGCCCGAAATATGAAGCCGAGGCTCTGGGAATCCGACGGCGCTTAGGCCAGCAAAGCCGTGATGTACACCGTGCCCGCAGACGTCCAGAAACAAGCCAGAACGGATGCGGTGATTTATGGGAATCCGCTTCCCCCTGAGCAAGATGAAACGACCGAATCCGTAAGGGATGTGGTAAGCAAAGCCCTGCTCGAGGTGGATCCTGTTGCGGCTTCCAGTTTCGAAACTATTTTCGGTCAGATGCGGGTGCCCAGAGCGCTTCGAGATATGCTGCCGGTCGGTATTACCGGCGTCTTCTGTGCCTTCTGTATTTTCATGATGATTAGTACGGATACAACCTATATGCACAGTTGGGGTAGTATCATCGTTCAGGATATCATTATGCCTATCCGAGGGAAACCCCAGACCCCACGTCAAGATTTACGTCTGTTGCGAATCTCGATTTTCGGGGTGGCGCTTTTTGCGTGGTTCTTTTCCTTTCTCTTTTCCCAAGTGGATTACATTTTTATGTTTTTTGCGATTACGGGGGCTATTTGGACGGGTGGGGCAGGGCCCTGTATTGTGGGCGGACTTTATTGGAACCGCGCCACTACGGCCGGTGCCTTCACCGCCTTGTTTGTGGGATCGAGTACCGCAGTCAGTGGAATCATATTGCAGAAAATCTGGGCCCCCATGATTTATCCCTGGTTGGAGGCTACGGATCGTTTGGCCGGTTTCACCCGTTTCATCGAAAACGTCTCCAAACCTCTTGAACCGCTTATTGTCTGGCGGGTCATTCCTGAAAAATTCCCCATCAATTCTCAAGAAATATTGCTTGCTGGATTGCTCACCTCCATTTCACTCTTTGTGATCGTCTCTTTACTGACCTGCAAAGAACCCTTCAATATGGACCTTCTCCTTCACCGCGGAAAATACCGACGCGCGGACGAACCAGAAGTGATAAAAACCAAATTGACCTGGAAGAATGCTTTACGCAAAACCATCGGCCTCAATGAGGGCTATTCCAAAGGGGATCGCCTGCTTGCTTGGTCGTCCTTCACTTACGGTATTGTGTGGGCCTTCGGTAGCTTCCTGGTGATAGTGATATGGAACCTGATCTCCCCTTGGCCGGATCAATGGTGGGCCAATTGGTGGGGTATTGAAAAGATTTGGGTTACCGGGGTCATCGGCATCGTCTCCACCGTTTGGTTTCTTATTGGAGGGACCATAGACTTGCGGCGGTTATTCCAGCGTTTAGAGACGAAGGAAGTAAACATGCTGGATGACGGTCGGGTGGTGAATCATCTGAATGCTGACGATGTGGAAATGGTAGAGAACGTAGACCATGTCGTCATTACCAAGGCGCATGAAGCGGAGAAGGCACTCCAAGATGCTCTGGAAAAAGAGCAGGAGTCCGATGGCTAGGACCACTTGGATAACCTTCCGAAAAAATAGAGGATGATGAAATTGCTGCTCTGGGAAACCGCAACATTCGTCTTGCTTAAGCTATCCATTGCGTTGCCATTCTGTTCGGTAAGCCCCTTTCGCTTTAGGCACACGTTTTGAAGAGTTAATGCCGGACATCATGGGGGTGTTCATCGGTATGCAAGCCCAGTCCACATCCCGCCCGTAGGTCTTGATCGGTCATTTTTAAAAGGGGGTCCTCCACCAATCCGGCCTCATCGACATAGGAAGTCCTGAGGTTCTGGTGGTAGTGAATGAGAGCCTCTTTCAGGCGGGGTAGGGATTCGTGTTCACTCAGAAGTGTCTTTTCATAGGGGTCGCGCTGTAGATCAAAAAACTGCTCTACAGCACCTTGGCAAAACCAATGATACTTGTAGCGTCCATCGGTGATAAAGGTGGTACGTACATTCCCGCCTCCCACACCAATGGCGTAACGTGGGTCCTGAGAAAGGGACAGCAAACTCTCTCCGGTCACTTTCGTGGGGACCGTTGTCCCTGCCAAATTCAGTACGGTCGGTAAAAGATCTGCAAGCGTTATCGGAGTGGACACCTGGCTGCCATGTCTTCGAGGTTGTATGCTGCCAGGGAGACGTAAAATAAACGGAACATGAGCGGAGCCTTCATAGCCAAAACTTTTACCCCCACAATGGTGGTCGCCAAGAAATTCCCCATGATCAGAGGTGAAGATGATTACAGTTTCTTTGTAAAGGTCTCTTTCCATAAGAGCGGCGAACACTCGACCAATATTATAATCAATTTGAGTGATCAGCCCATAGTAAGCCGCTCGTGCCTCTCGCCAAATTTCAGTAGGAATTTCATCATACTTCATTCCGGCGGCTGTTTGTTTTAATTCCGGGGGCGCCTCATTTGCCAGCCAATCTCCAATTACCGGATCTGGAATCTCGAGATGGCGATACATGGAATAGTAGGGTTCTGGAGGATCAAAAGGCGGGTGTGGTTTTGAAAAGGAGCACCAGAGAAAAAAGGGAACACTGGGATCCCGTCGATCACGGATATAGGAGACACACTGCTCGGCGGTCCATGAGGTGAGGGTCTGTGACTCTGGTACCGTCGCCATGGTGGGATACATTTCATTCTGTCCCAAACCGTGTCGCATAGGTTGTAGCGGGTTTCCTGAGCGGCGCATGGCCCGATAATAGTCGTCCGGCAGAATCATCTCATCAAAGCCATGCCGAACTCGTTGCGGACCGAAGTGCATTTTACCTATGGCTGCCGTTTGATAGCCCGCATCCCGTAAACAAGAGGGCAGGGTATCCTCCCGCCCCATCACCTCGCTGGTGTCGCGGTTTCCGGTTAATCCGTGACTCAACCCAGAGCGTCCGGTCATGAGGGTCGTACGGGCAGGCACACACACCGGACAGTCACTGTAAGCTGAGGCAAAAGAAATGCCCTCGTGGGCGAGTTGATCCAGATGTGGGGTTCTTAAAAAAGAAGGTTTATATTTACCCAGCGTATCGAAGCGTTGCTGATCTGTGGTAATGAGAAGAATGTTGGGTTGACTCATAACAATATGTTATTTTTTAGGATGTGCTTTAACAAAAAGAAGAAGCTTACCCCTTTTTCAAGAACAAGCTTTTTACTTGAAAGTCAATTTGATGATTTACTGTTTAACAACTTCGGTGTTGTTTGAATCTCTGGCTTACTATCAGGCCTGCGAAGGCAACACCCATCATAATGAAGGTGGAGGGCTCGGGAATAACCGCGCCATAAATGCTTGCTACTTCTGCCCCAGAGAGCGGCTCATCATAAATCCTCAGATTATCCATGGCACCAGTAAAGGGTCGAAATCCATTATCGACATCCGAGCCAACACCGATCGAAAACCCGGCGCTTGGGCTTAGGTCGTCACTTCCCGTGTTAACAAAGGCTCCGAGTGGAAAGGGGTATGATACGCCGTCCACATAAGCAGAAATCAAACCGTTTACTCCTGAACCTCCATCTTCATCGTAGACTAGGGCAAGATGCATCCAAACTTCGTCTGCGGGGCGATCAATATTTATGACTCTGCTCCCGACTCCAAAGGATAGCACATCTACCGAAGTACCATCATACAGTATCCCTGATGCGCCGTCACCAGAGCCTCGTCCAGTATCAAAAAGACGGTCGTACTGCGCCTGAGCTCCTGAGCTCTTAAAGGAAAGCATAAAGCTCCAATCGCCGGTTATGGCTGGGTTTTGCCAGATCAACAGACCGCCTTTATTACCAGTTCCACCCGGCCCATTCACGTCGTTGAATTGAAGTGCTGTTCCTCCACTCTGTCCTGTTGTTGCGGAAACACTGCCACCGTTGTAAGCGTTGAGCGTGCCATTTCCCGCAGCACCGTAGGTTCCTGCATTGGTGATGGTCCCCCCTCCAACGGTTGTCACGGTGGATGAGAATCCCTCAAAATCCATATCAATCAACAGGGCTGCATGCGTGAGCGGACTCAAGCCCAAAGCAATTATTAATCCAGTAGTATGTATTCGTATCATGATGTGTTCCTTGGCGCGTGAAAATAAGAGGTGGAAACCATAATTGAAAAACTAAAATAATTTGAGGCGTTTAGTGTAACGTTGCAATATAAAAATTACTAAAAATTACTAATATCTGAGGGGCAAGGATCATAGGGAGGGTGGGGGAAGGTCGGGATCCGCATGCCGCTACTGAGTTCCATACTAGGAATCTCTTTACAGTCCAAGCTCAGCACCGTGGCAAAGGTATTCGGTGCGGTCTCCGGTAATCCTTTTACAACCACCTTCTCAGCGTCTTGGGTGAATTCACAGAGTTGCTCACCATCGGCCTGCAAGTAAACCACGCGTTCGACTTGAGTAGTCAACCCGGCAATAAGGAGATCGGGACCTGGCCAATAGAGTACCAGATGAAAGAGGGAATGGTCTTTACGAGTAAAGGGGCCATTATGACTCCAATCAACTTGATGTTCCCCTCGCTTCATAAGGCCAAAAGTAAAAGCTTCTTTGTCGTAGATGGCATCGCCGTGGCTGCGGAGCCAAGTCCCGACATTTTGCACGATTTCCTCAGAACGCCTTGGAATTGACCCATCTCCCTTGGGTCCGATCTTAAGAAGAAGATTGCCTTGTCCCTGCGAGGCCGCGGTCAGCATACGAATGACTTCTTTCTCGTTTTTCCATTGAGTATCCCCGCGATGATACCCCCAGTGATCGTTCAGCGTCATGCACGCTTCCCAAGGTCGCCGAGGAGTGGGCGCTGACATATGACCTTCCGGGGTTCCAAAATCCCCATCTAATCCATTCCTTCCGTTGAACCGTAAGGGTGGATGAATCTCCCGGAGCATGGTATTCATTTTTTCCGCTTGCCATTTCTGGGCATTAAAAGGCCACCATCCATCATACCACATCAGTGAGAAGCGGGTGGTGAGTTCTTTCAATCGTGCAAAGGTATTGGCAATAAATAGATCGTAGGCCTCCGAAGACTCGAGCGCATCACATGCGTCTGGTTGGTCGTACCAATTATTGAGACTGTGGTAGAGGCACAAGTGTAAACCGCGTGCCTGGGCAGCATCTGCTATTTCCTGAACTAAATCCGCCCGCAAAAGGCCTTGGCATGAAAGTCGGTCAACTCGCTTTCATATAAACGGAAGCCTTCATGATGCATCGTGGTCATGGTCACATAGCGCATGCCCCCGGCGACCGCTAAATCACAAATGGCATCTGCATCAAAAGCATCCGGTGAAAAGAATCGGCTAATCGGCGTAGGTTCTCGGGTGAGATCCGTTCACGGTTCACCACCCACTCACCACGTTCCAGCATGCTGTAGAGTCCTTAGTGAATAAACATACCATAGCGCCATGATTCAAAAGGAGGGGCGGATTTCATCGATTACCCGTTTATCTGGGAAATATGGTTTAAGGTGAGGTTTCGAACTTGCTGCCAACGCAGGGCGGGTCGCGCATCTGGTTGGGTCGTGCTGAACTGAAGATTTTCCAGTTTAATCCCTTTTACATCGCGTATGAAAATACCAAAGGCGGGTAAGGACCCAAAGGCATCGCATGAAGGATAGACCTCTCTGCCCAGGTCAACCGTGCGGTTTGCATCAGCCTCCGTCCCGCCACCTTCATAGTCGAATACGCAGTCTTTAATCGAAATATCCTCTAGGGGTACTTCTGGAAGCCCCATGATATAGCCCCCGCAAATGCTGGCGTTACGGGCGGATAGATGAGACAGGTGGATGTTGCGTCCGAACTGCGGAGGCTGTTTGATATCGCCTCCTGAAATAGGTATCGCTCGGTCTCCAAGTTTAATAAAAAAGGGTACCCGGGTTTCATCCATTTGTACGTGGCTGATCTGAATATTTTCTAGCATCCCTCCATCTACACAACCCAAGGCAATACCGCAGGCTCCACGGTAATCTGCCCCTCCGGTTTTTTCATCTGATTTGATAACCTTGCTTGGCACCATTTGTATGTTGGTGACCGTGATGTTTCGGAATCCTCCATTGGATTCAGTACCGGTCTTGAAATGGTTACAGTGGGTACGGGTGATACAATTTGAAATCACCACATTTTCGGTGGGCCAGTGATTTCCGGACTTTAGACAAATTGCATCGTCATGAGAGTCGATACGGCAATCCTGAATAATCACATCTCGGCAGCAGTCGATATCGCAACCATCATTGTTGGTGGAGCCGTGATTATAGATATCTAATCCTTGTAGGACGACTCCGGTACATTTTAGATAATGCTGCATCCAGAAGCCGGAATGACGTAACGTTAGCGTTTCCACGCAGATATCTTGGCAGTCGGCAAACCAGATCACTCGCGGAAGCCCTGCCCGCACATCGGTATAGCGCTTGAACTCCGGCCCCTGCCCATCAATAGTACCCGGACCACTGAGGTGAACATTCTCACATTCATGTGCAAACAAAAGACTACGCAAGCCTTCCGCATCTTCCGGAAAGCGGACCGGAGGCGGATCATACAACGGGTAGTCTTCCAGAGTTGTGCTACCCAAAAGGGTGGCAGCCATTTCGAAGTGCAGATGCAGATTACTCCGTAATTCTAACCCGCCAGTCAAATAAGTCCCCGCTGGAAAGCAAAGAGTACCACCCCCTTGAGCAGCGGTTTCATCAATCAGTGCTTGTAAGGCGGAGGTGTTAAGGGTTTTTCCATCAGCGAGAATGCCATGATCGGTTACGATTATCATCAAAGTTTTCCTTGGATTTTTATATCTAAATTATTTGGGTAAGTGAATTTTCATCCAATCTATAAAGGGAAAAACGAGATCCATTCAATTGGATCCTGTTGCCTTTCCAGGTCAGCTTTCCGGTCATGGGTTGGCCAAATTCCCCACAGAGGCCCAAAAACTCGGTCCCGTTCGTAGAGGAAGTGATAGGAATCACCCCGTCGGGTAGAGGCGATTCCCATCCTGGTATACTGGCGGCTACTGCACCGGGGAAAAAGGGTAGATCAAATCCGAAAAACCGCACGGACCCGTTTTGAAGGCCCATGCAGTTCTCTTGCCGTTTGGCTAGAGTAGCTCCCTTTACTGGGGTCAGCGGATAGCTGTGAAGAGAGGCTGGGTAGGTGTTTTCTGGGTTGCTCTGTAAATTGGATTGAATTTGCTCTGGGGCACAGCAAAGATCAAGCTCCCCCATTTCGATTTGCTCACCGACATCAAGAGGTTGTGAGGGTAAAACGGATCCGCCAATCAAATCGGAAAAGCGGAGGCTTACATTTTCTCCATCGCTGGTAAGCTCCGCCGGAGCACCGAAAAGTAGGAGGTCGATACCTTCTGCGGCCATGCGTTCCAGTTGGCGGAAGGAATTAGGATCCAGCAGATCTACCCAGGGCACAATTAGCTGTTTGAACGCACCAATCCGAGTGCGGAACTGATGGTTTTCAATGGAGGCCTCTGACAACATTCCGTCATCGATAAATAGAAAGGAGGTGCCCTGCCGCATCAGTTGTTTCGTAAGCAAAAGGAGGTTGCGTCGGTGGGTGTGGATACTGGCATCAGGATAGCGCGCCAGCACTTTCCAGTTATAGAGCACCGCGGTATCCGCCAGGGGTCGGGCTCCTTCACAGGCATCAAAAAGAGCGGCATGGTCCTGGAGATGTTCGGGCAGGGTTTCCCAAAGTGGACTGTGGGGATAGCCGGGGCCGAAGAGCATGGAATCATGATAGGTGTGTGCGATCCAGCGGATGCCCATCATGCCCATCAACGGAAGATAATACGCATGGTGAGCTTCGGTGGGTCGAAATCCCCAGCTGTTCGACCACGCTTCCCCATCTTGACTGTCCAAGGCCAGCGATTGGGCCATACGTAGGAAGGTCAGCATACTATCATCCCGTTCAAACACCGAATCGGTGAATCCGCTAGAAGTGAAGTGATTGTGACGAAAGTAATCGACAGAGCCAATGAAAAAGTCGTCGGAGAGTTCCTCATGCATAGTGCGGTGCATTCCCAGAAATCCGGCTTTTCCATCTGCGATTTGGTCGCTCGTTTTTCGGGTTTCTTCCTGAAAGCGGGCTTCCAGAACAGCCAATTCCTCTTCCAGTAATTCGGCGTAGTGATAGCGGACGAGGGAGGATTTCTTCCCCTCAACATCCCACCATAATTCAACCAAACGGTCTTCCAACCTATATCCAAAACGTTCCGCAAAGCGGTCGAATAAGCGATCGTTGATGGCTCGTCCATTTCCTTCAAAAAAGGCAAACCCAAAGTGTGGTTCATCCCACATAAATCCGGCGACTGGTCGTTCCGAGTTTACCATGACCTCTAACACTTGGGGTAGGGCACTCAATAGGGCGGGATGTCCCATATCTCTCGCTTTATAAAGGAAGCGTTCCCTGGAGACAATCAGGAGGGTTCCATCAGGAAAGCCGTCTAGCTGAAACTCACGAGTGGTTACAGCTCGGCTTCTTTGTCTGGTCATCGCACATCCTCCCCCTTCGCTTACCAGCCGGGTCGCTTGCAGTTTCGCTGTGACATCAATTACCTGTCGCAAGCACGTGTCGGACATAGCTTCAATCCAAAACGCTTTTTCAATACTCCAGTGAAGCGGTTCTCCGGAGGTTTGCAGGCGGAATGTGCCTTGGGATAGGGCAACCTTTTCCACTCGGAGCGGATCGGTAAACGCCTCGGGATACAGGTCTTCAAAATGTGTCAAGATTCTAGCCGGATGTGCATCCATGGCAATGTCGAGCTGCATTTCGTTACAGCATTGGCATAAATAACTCAGCCAGTTCTGAAAACGAGGACTGCTCGGCTGGGCTTTGCAGTTTCGGAACTCCAAATATATCGAATCAAAACCGGTGGCTTGGATGTCGGCCAGGGACCGCTCGGTAATCGAGCGGTCAAACAGCTCCGCTTCGGTAGTTGAATAAAAGATCATCTGCTTCATACGCAAAATCCAGTATGGAGTTTAATCTTCTGATGCTTCGGGAATCATTAGTTCGCCAAAAGCATCTAGATCTCTAAGATCCTGCAGGGTTTGCCAGCTGATCTCCCCGCTGAACGATTCGTGACCGCCCACATTAAAGCGCCGGACCTCGCCTGGCGCGGGCACGCCACCGATATGCCCCCAAGGGACCGCTACTTCCAGGGTCAACCGCTCTGGAGCTACCTGAACCGCCGCCGTAGTGGGAATCCTGTAGGGAAGCAGAATGGGTAGGCTGGTGCCTTCAGCTAAGGTTACACCTAGGGAGTAGTCGATAAAATCTAGTTGCAAGGTGTCTCCGTTGACGAAATCTTCTATCACCTCGGCATAGACCGAGGTATCCAGTTCCAAGGCTACGTAGAGATGTTTCTGATCGTATGCAAAGGTGAGCTTTCGATCGCGGAGTTCGCCATTTTCCTCGAGGGTTTGGAAGTGGGTTACCTTGGAAAGTACGCCTGCTCGTTGCCATACCTTCTCATCAAGCTTACCGTCAATTACGGGCTCCTCGACGGCCATTTCGGGAATCACCCGACGGTGATCTACCTCTACAAGGATGAGAGGAACGCCGCCTTTTTTAAGGTCAAAGAACCCTTTGCGGGCAGAGGTGTGCAGCCATTCGCTATTTCCCTGATAGGCGGAATTGGCTGCAAGATTGAAGTATGCAATATCCGAAGGCCCCTTTACGCCCCTAAGTACTTCCCAGGGAATGACCACCTCGGTTGACCAACCATCGTCCAAGAAGCTTGAAGCAGATTGAACGCGTGAGATGCCGGAAGCATTGGAAAGAGTTCCTACATTATTGGACCCATTCACGGATATGCCGAGATGAAGATAGTGACCCTCTCGTGTCTTGGCATGGAGCTCTACTCCGTCGCCAGAAAATATATCCTGTCCGGCATCGATTCGTAAATTTGCAGGGTCATCCGCTTCGGCGAATAGGCCGAGATAGAGATTTTCATCATCGTAAAGCAGATAGGCTCGACGTCCGAACCTGAGGGGCTCGTTTTTGCGCAAACGGCCAAAGCTGATCCAGTCCGATTCTACTGCGTCTGCAATCACCGCCTGCCCCCAGATTGCGTCATCGAGTCTTCCATCAATGACCGGAGCTGTTTCCACGTTGACCGCCCGGTATGGACGTTGGTTAGGGCTTCCCTCTTCTTCGTAAAGAGAGGTAATAGACCAAACCGCTATATCGTCAATATCGATATACTCGGGGCGGGCACGATCGTCAAAATTTGTTTCAATCGAGAAACCTCCATAGGAAATACGCGTATCGATCCCATCGAATATCACTTTTCCATCAAGGGAAACCACAGTACGACCCTCCAGCACCTGTACCTGCAACTCGTGCCATTGATCATCCACGCTTTTTTTAATCGAACCTTGGGGTGGGCGCGTATTCACGCCCTGTTCTTCAAAAGGAATGTTTTTTCCGTGCCATGAGACAAATACGCCTGCGAAGCGCCACCCAAGATCCTTTCGCCAGAGCTGGGTAAAGAGCCCTTGACTCTGGCTAGGCTCGCCTGGGGTGGCAGCGCGCAACCAAGTAGTCTGTAAAAAAGTTGCATTCGTAGCCGCGTTATTTTTATCAGAACTAAACGGGCCCACCCGGAAACGGTAGCGTAGGGCATAATTTTTCCATGGTGTATCTACAGGGTCTAAGCTTGATGGAATTCCATTGGGGCCTATGAGTTTTTTTCGGCTTTTGGTGAAGCGTAGAAAGCGTGTGATGTTGGAGCCTTCTCCTTCCTCAACTAAGGTGGCGGAGGGGTCAACGAAGGACCAATTCTGTGAAATACCCTTTTCGAAATCATCTTCAAACAGGATCGAATCCTCCTTAATTCCCCTGCGAAAATTGTTGGATGGGATGGAAAGAGGCAAGGTGTTTTTAACGACCTTCTCCTCTGGAATTTTCCGCTCGGCTACAATTTCTTCCTCATTACGTAATTCCCAGTTAAACTGCGGTTCAGCTTTTGCCGGGGTGAGTAATAGCATGCGCATCCCGTAGGGCGCGTGAAGGTCTGCGGAAAAGATCTGCATATTTTCAGCAAGCAACACACCGGTTTCGGCGTCTCTCACATTAAAGGGGGCTCCTTGCAAGGTTTCTATGGGGAGATCAATGCGTCCCCCGTCCTCCCGCCAAGAGGATAATACTACCAGATGTTGTTGGGTAGTGGGATCGTATAGTTGAATCCATTTAATATCAGCCATATCTGCTGAGAGCAGGGGTTCGTCATCAAAATAGCGATTGATTTCCACCAGGTCTGTGCCGTATCCGAACCCACGAAAAACATCCTCCCAGGGGCCGAGATTACTTACATAACCATGGTGTACAAAAATTTCGTGCACACGGCGCATGCCCCATTCAATACGTTTCTGATGGACTTTGCTGAGTTTAAGGCTGTGGGGATTTACATCGCCTTGGATCTTATCGAGCACGTGTGGCATGTTTCCTAACTGCAAACCGGTCATTTCCGCCCGGACAAAATCAGGGGGGGCCACTTCGGTGGAATGAACTTCGTAATCTAGTTGGATGGTGGCAAAGGTCTGTAGTGGCAATAAGGAAGTATTGGTGGTGTGGATGGACCATTCGAGGAGTCGATCCCCGGGTTTGTGTTTCAGTCGATACTCACCCAGCAGATTCCAAATACGTTTCATATACTCCCGTTGATTAAACAGGGTGATAGATGGTTGGATGTTTCCGTCCTCGGTTAGGTAAGCGTTTCCCGTGAGCGGATCAAAATTTGGTTGGGGATAGGTGTTGTCCCAATAGAGTCCTACACCACGTTTTAGCCATTCATTTGCGTAATATAACGCGTAGTCCTGATAGGTGCGAGGAAACGAAATTGAAGCATTTCCCTGGTTATTAAATCCGCGCCGCATTACATCCAGCGATGGCCAGTTCCTTGGGGTGAAAGGCTGGGTGCCCCACTCATCCTGAAAGGTGATCCACTCTTGACTAAAAACCGAGGCACGCATTTCTTCGAAATATATCATCGTCGGATAGTCTTGAGGTAACTTGGATTCCCGTTTGGCAAAGGATAGGGTACGATCGGACCAATCCACTCGGCCATGGACCAGCGGGGGATTATATTTTTCTTCCCAAGTTTGAAACCATTCCGCATCTACTTCACCGGTTTCCCGGGCTTCAATTATTTTATCTACAATCGACCAGTCATCAAGATAAGGTCCTTTTTCCGAACATTGGAAAGAACCCCAAGCATTCACCGGACCGCTCATACCGGGTGGGACCGGATCGTAGGCTCGCCAACCTGCCACGTAGGGTTTGGTGGGAGAAGCTTGTAGGCCGAATACGATATGGTGAGTACGGGAAATCGTGGTCGGGGTATTAGCAAAAAATACTTGAAGGGTCAGCGCTTCCGGGCTGCGAACAATTTGTTGGATAGGTTCAGAACTTTCACCTTTGAGCGTCCACCAGTCTTTGTCATTCTCTGCAAACCAGGCGAGGCCTCGTGCTGGTCCGCCGATCCATAAATAGGGGTTAAAACTATTTTGCCAGTTTCGGGTTCTTCGGGCCTGAGTACTGGTCCATACCACCCCGTCTCCTCCGGGGACATAGCCTGCGTGATTGATGCGGTTTGCATCCACCACGTTATGCATCAGGGTTGCATGTGCCGGTTCCATCGCCATCTCCAGCCACATACGTTTGATTTGTTCCGGTTGTGCGCCCGGCTCAATGGTCCAATGCACTTTCACCATACCATCGAATTCCACCACGGCTTTGGTATGGAATACCGCGAATCCTGCATCAACTGTTCCTTTGTATATGGCTTCCACATCATTGCCCGAAACTTTTTCGGCTGGGGTCACCGGTAGTTGCCGACGGCTACCGTCCATCATCTCCACATGCAGACGCACCGGGTTTACCAAGAGTTCTTCCCCCAGACTTTCCACCGATTCAAACAGTCCTAGACTGTTCAGCTTGTACCTGCGATCCACCATTTCTACTAGGCCTTCGTCTGCTGATTTCACCGGTGTGAATGGGGGGTAGACGCGATCGCTGCTTCCCAGTTGATTCCCTTCCCAGGCAAAAGTTTCTCTTCGTAATTCACGGGTGATCACTACCGGTTCGTTTACGCCGATTAGTTCGTAGGAAACCGTATAGATCCCCGGTGCCAGGATTAAGTCGGTTTCGGCACTACTACCGATAGTATCCTTTACGGAGACGTGTAGGGTGGCCAAAACCGTAGCTGACTCCGCCTCACGCACTGTAATGTGCACCTCTTTCACGTCGGCTGCCACTACGACGGCATCTCGATTCCGTAGAATAACCATCCGAAAATCGGCGGTTGCTCGGAACAAGCCTTGGGTGGGGTAATAGGCGAAACGGCAACCTTGCTCTAAGGCCTCGAGGGTCTCCGGAGAGACGGCCTGCAGATTGCTCAGCAAAAAGAAAGGCAAAAGAAGTGAAGAGAGGAGTTGTTTCATAGGAGGAATATATTTTTGGTGAAAAATAACGGTTGCGAAAAGTCTTACATGGACTGACTACAAGGTTTAATCTTCTTGAGGGCCTGTAGGAAAACGTTCGGTGAAAAGTGCCCCAACTTGTTGGGGATTTCGAAGGAGTGGGGCCTGAAATTTGGCGTCCAGATCTGTTTGAATTCGGGTGGCAAAGTCGGCATGTTCTCCGAAGCTAAAGTGCTCTTTGGTCACGGTCCATCCTTCGGTATTTTGTAGCCGATCCTCTAAGGTCCAAGTGCCCGAGGCGTAACGATTACCGGAGAGTACTAGGCTGTTGGCCAGCTCCACTGGCGGATTGTTTAGCCGTTGCGTAGGGCGAATTACGCTGTTCACTCTGCAGTTGTTCCAAGCCGAATTGACAATTTCTAGTACCGTCTCTGAATCCAACGTCGCAAATAAGCCGATATCAAAGCCTTGGATTGTACAGAGACTTATTTTCAGGATATTCGCTCCTTCGCCCAGTAAAATTCCGGTTCCCGGTGCTACTTCTGGAGCGATCAGTAAGCAATTCTTCAGAGTAACGGTAGCTCCCCCACTTACGGCTAATGCCTTTTGGGTATTTCCGCGAATGACGCAATTCTCCATTTCATAGCGGCCATTCACAAATTCAACTCCACCGCGCCAGGTATCGGATTCAATGAGACAATTTTCATAGCGAACCACCGAGTCATCATACACATCCACAATACCTCCGCCGGCATTATGATGGAAATGAGAATTAAGCACAGTTACCTCAGATCCATGATTTGAAATCCCCTGATCCATAAAGAATCGGGCCTCCACGTTCGCAAAAGTGATTCCTTTATTTTTGAAGGTAGCAAAGCCATCACGTCCACCGTATTCGGTACTGAAGTTTTTTACCGTAATATAATCCCGACCCACATAAATCCCGCCCATACCGGTTACGCCACTCACCTCTACTGTGTTCGGGGTTTTCCCTTCGGGTAAACAAATGAAAAGGGTGTTATGCAAGGGATCGGATTTCGATTCTTTCCGGTTTTTGTAAAGGAGGTAAGCTCCAGGCGTCAACTCTTCTCGGCCGGATACATTTTTCCCCGGTATGTCGTTGAAATGAACCAAATCGAATCCGCCCTCCCAATGGGTTTCCATCCCCCAGGCATTATTTTCTAACGTTCGACTAAATACGCCGTGGCCCTCATTTTTCCATTCGGACGCGTCCAATTGTTTCCAGCCACTGATCACTGAGCCGTGGCCATTGATCACGATCGGATCCGCTGCTGTTCCCGAACGAGTTTCAAAACGTACATCATTGGGATAGGGTTCGCTGGCTGGAATGACATGCAAGGTGTCACCGGGTTCCAAAAGTTTTGCGGCATGCGGTATGGTTTTGAAAGGTGAACCTTTCGACCCTCGATTTGCATCGTCTCCGGTATCGTGATGCACCCAATATTCCACGCCGTGTAGCAAGGCATAGGGCAGACAAAGGAGCGAAAAGACTCCAATCGACAAGACCGTTTTGTTCATTTTTTGATTCCTTAAAAGTATTTATTGCGCTAATTACACATAGATTAACGTTACAATACTGGAAAGCAATCTCTAATACTCTCAAAAAAGTATCCATAGCAGGTTTTATGAAATTTTTATTTATTGGCGACTCTATTACGGATGCCTTCCGTAAACCTGAAGAACAGAACCTAGCCTTCCAATTAGGAAATGGTTACGTTTTTTTAATTGCGGCTCATCTAGATTACCAGCATCCAGATCATGACCGACAGTATATAAATCGTGGCGTTTCAGGGGAAACACTCGCGCAAGTGATGCGCCGCTGGCAGAGAGATGTTCTATCCCAAGTTCCAGATATACTGACCCTACTCATAGGGGTCAACGAGGTGATTCAACATCAGAATCATAATCATCCGTTGGATGTGGCTACCTTTTCATCAAATCTCCACAAAACACTTGATGCCACTCGAAAACAGTTGCCCTCATCTCGCCTTGTCCTTCTTGAGCCCTTTCTCGTACAGGCTGGAAAGGTAACTTCGGAATGGCAGAAGCAGCTCGAACCTTTTCAGCAGGCCTTGCGAACAGCCGCAGAAAGGTTTGATGCAACGTTTATTCCACTACAAGAACCTTTTGATCAAGGATCAAAAAGAGCATCCCCATCTTATTGGTCTTTTGACGGTATTCACCCCACACCCGCGGGGTTCAAGCTAATTGCCAATGAGTGGCTTTCTTTCATGGAAGAGTCTTCGACATCCTGAGTCGTCCTTAGGTATTTTCGGATCTTGCAGTCGGCCATAATAAGCATTCACCGCTTCTTCAGAAGAAATGTTTCCGATGGTAGTGGCACGGAGATGTTCGATGAAGGCGAGGGGGTGTTCGGAGTGGTTAATCTTGCGTTCGTAAAAAAAAAGGTGGGGGGGCTTTTGCGCCGTACTTCTGTGCGTCATGTAAGAGCTGGAAGGCGTCGAGGGTGATCCTGGCACTTCCGCCAAGAATCCCTGCCACCAAATTTGGATCATAGAACACCAATTCTTCAAGTGGACCAGGTCCGGTAAAAAGAATTTTCAAGAAGACCGGTCGACCTGCTGCTGTCACCCCTGCTAGGCAGCGGAAGATGTTGTCATGGAGGAATCCGCCGACTTTTTCAGGATCGAATCCCAGATCCACATTGGGGTATTTTTTCGAGGAAATACCTAACCCTTTTGGGTTCCGCTTTGAGGCTCTTTTGCATGGGATCAGGATGGAGTGGGGGGTATGATCTATGGGAAGTTGTACTCAGGTGAAAATGAAATGTCGGTATGGGTTTCGATATACCAGCGTTGAGAGTCTGACCATTCTGCGAAACGAAGAGCCGCGGCATGTTGCCATTTGAATCCGCCCCATGCTTGACCGGCCCTGCGGATGGCTCGGGTTTTCACGTTGGCCTCCATCGATTCGGAGGTGAAAGCTCCTTCCGCCTCATGGAGTCCACGGGTTCCGATGAGGGAGATATCCACCTGGAGGGTATCCAAACCTGAGAGAGTGCCGGAACCTATCAGCGCGCGCGAAACACTGCTTACTTCCCCGCCAAGCGCAGTCACGCTTGCCAGATACTGGCAGGCTTCCACGAGAATAGGTAGAGAGTTAGTGAAAATTTGGCAGTCACTACGCTGTAATAATACTCTTGCAGCTTCTAGGCAGGTGTTGCCCGAGTCTATAAGCAGAGTACAGCCCGCTAGAATATCCGCGGCCACCCTTTTTGCGATTTGCTTTTTTTCGGATACTGCAGTTACCAATTTTTCCTGAAAAGAGCTTTCTTGGAGGTATTCGCATTTATGCGGATTAAATAGCTTCGCTTCAGTGTGGCGGGTTGCGGAAACGTAGGTTCTTCGTTACCCTTGGCATAAATGCCGGCGGGTGAAGCCTCATAAATGTGGGAACTCTGAACTAATCGATCTGGATCGGTTTCGCCATGAGTGGCTTACTGCTGACGCTGTCCCCTAGTTTGTCCCTCCTCAATACGTCTGTATCAGACGTCGTTGGCCAGCATAAGAAAAGTAAAATAAAAAAACCCTTTTTTATGTAAAAAAAGGGTGAAAAAAGTGGTCGGAGCGACAGGATTCGAACCTGCGACCCCTTGCCCCCCAGGCAAGTGCTCTACCAGGCTGAGCCACGCTCCGACCGAGAAATGAGTAGATAGGGGCTTAATTTTGAAAATCAAACCCCGAATGGAAAAATTCCGAAGTTCGGAAACCTTCTAAATAGGATTTCCGAACTTCGGAGGTCGTTTTACCAGTTGATACGGGTGCTTAAGGTAAAGCTCCGTCCGGGAGACGGAACTTCATCTCCGGCGGCTAGATCCCCAATTGGTAAGATCGCTTCGCGGGTAAGGTGCTCATGGTAGTTTCGATCAAGAAGATTTTCAATACCTGCTTCAAGCATCCAACCGGGACGTAGTTCGTATCCGCCTCGTAGATGGAGTACCGCGAAGGAGGGGGTTTCATCTTCCCCGAAGGTTGGGTCTATATTCTCCTGTTTATAGGCGAAGCGCATACCCAATTCGGCATAGGGCCTCTGCTCCTGGGTTCCTGCCCAGCGGAGGGCTGTGCGGAGCTCCAAGGGAGGGATTTCTGGTAGGTCGTCTCCTTCGGTGGTTTGCCCACGCACCCAACTTACGCTTAGCGGTGCAGAAAATCCTTGAGGGAGATCCATTCGTGCGGAGGCTTCTAGGCCCCACATTTCGGCATTCTGATTCACCGTACCTTTGATCCTATCTACTCGTCCATCGCCATTAACATCGGCCATGGTCAGGGTCGTGGGGAGGAGGTAATCATTGATCCGTGATGCGAAGGTCGCCAACCCTATTTGGTGGGGACCTCGCTGGCCTTCAACCCGTAGTTCAATCTCATATTTGGTTTCGGGCTCAAGGGAAGGGGTACCTACCCCATAACCACCCGGAGCGGGTCCGAAGGAGAGGTAGCGTTGGGTGAGGTTGGGCACGGCCTCGGTGCGGCCGAGTCCGATTTGTCCGATCCAATTTTCACTGAGGTTTTGGGAGAGTACCAGGTTGGCGGAAAGTAAGGTGTCTTCCTGCTCAGGATCATCGTGGGTGGAACCACCCACGGTTTGCCAGGCTTCGTTCACAGTGGTTTTCCCGAAACCGGGTCCGGGTACGATCACCGCATCCGCTTTTCCTGCGTCGCTGCGTACCTGATCGACCCGGGCACCGGCCCGAAGCCGAAGGCTATCGGAAACGGAGCCTTCCCATTCACCAAAGATCCCAGCCTGTTCACTGGTAATGTCCGGCCAGATGGGATCTTTGAAGCTCATGCCCATAGCGGTCATTTTCCGTGTGCGTAAGGCGTCTCGGTCAAGTTGGGAAGCGTCGATTCCGGAACGGAGTTCTCCGCCTTGCAAGCCCCAGCGTGTGAGGATGCTCGCATTATAACTGTCGGAGGTGGAGGGGGTGGATGCTTCCACCATTTTACGATTGGCTTTGTCCCGGTTATCCATGAGATGATCTACCGTACCCAGCCCTGCACGAAAGCGGAGTTCCTTTAGATTGCCGCTTTCCGGTAACCATTTCAGATTACTGATATAGATATTGGTCTTGGCGTATCGACTGTCCATGGGGAGTGAGATGTATTCGACGTCTTGGTCATAGATCCAACGGGTAGTTAGATCTAGAATCCATTCGTCCCCCAGTTTGGTTTTGAATTGGGCGGAGGCTTCTTCGGATTCACTATTTGCGGAGACGCGGGTACCGTCACCGGAAAAATAGTCCTCGGTTTTATCGGTACCTAGATGCACTTGCCAAGCTTGGCGTTCATTTGCGCCCCCAGTCGTTATCATTCCTTCCCGGGTTTTACCATTGGAACCCAAGCTACCTAGGGCAGAGCCTGAGTAGGATTTTTCTCCAGGAGGGGCGAAATTAAGCTCATCCGAGAGTAAGATCCGTCCGCCGGTAGAGAGCGGGCCGTGGATCACGGAGGCTGGCCCTAGTTCCACGATGATGCTTTGCAGACTGGCAGCAGTAAAGAGGCTTATTGGCGGATCCATTCGGGAGGGGCAGGCTCCGTAAAGACAGAGTCCATTATACTGGGTGGTTACCCGTTCCCAGCCTAGGCCGCGGAGTACGGGTTCTCCTGCTTGTGCTCCCTGCCGCCGCATAGATACGCCGGGGAGAGTGGTGAGAGATTTACTGAGCTCTTCCTGCTGTTTAGCAAGAGGTAGGCCGGAAGTGAGACTGGATTCGGGCAAGGCCCGATTGTTTACCTGAAGAGGTTTGAGGTCGTGGGTCTCAAGAGATTGAGCGGATACGGTCGACGCCACGAAGACCGCACCGATAGTTAAAAGTCGATACATGATATATTCTTATGTTGAAGGTGTACAAAAGCTCTTTGGAGAGCTCTTTGGAGAGCAGAGATGAAGTCAACAGAAGAAAAATCGAGGAGGGGGCAAGGGCGGGCGTACTCGCAGCGTGGTGAGTGAGGTCGTTGTGATAAAGCGGTAGGTAGCTCGACGTCTTTTGATCCTCGGTAAACGAAAGGTCTCTGGCGTAGACAAATCTGGAGGCGGGTTCGAGCGGCTACTTATGACATTTTCTGAACGGGTTTGGGTCTGACTGCGAGTAAGTTTCTTGCACCTTTCGCAGGGTTTATCGCCACTGAAGGTTTCCGCCACCGCCTGCTGCAGATTACTATCGCTTCTGTACTCTTGGATCATAGACGCCCAAGCACCCACCTGTAGAACTTCCCATTGAAATACCATCAATAAAAAACCCACTCCGAGCAAGAGGCTGAAGCTTTTTTGAAGCCAAGGGTGTTGATTGGAAAAGCGGTGGATCATGCAGGGAAAGGGAGGTTCAGGAATTCACAGGCATTACCTGTGGTCAAGTTACGTAGTTCTTCTACGGTGCATCCCCGAACCTTGGCAAGCATTTCCGCAACATGGATTACAAATGCAGGTTCGTTTCCTTTGCCACGATGGGGTACGGGAGCGAGATAGGGACTGTCCGTTTCGATGAGTAAACGATCGTCTGGAATCATCGCTGCAACCTCCCGAAGATCTGCCGCATTTTTAAAGCTCACGATTCCACTGAAACTGACCATTAGACCTAGATCCAAAACCTGCTTTGCAAAATCTAGTGAACCTGTGAAGCAATGGAGAACGGCACAGGCCCGATCCGCCTCCGTCCAGGTACGACTGAGATCGGTAATCATCTCCAAGGTATCCGCATCCGCTTCGCGGCTGTGCACCACCACTGGTTTTTTGTATTCAACAGCTAGTTCAATCATAGAAGCGAATAAACGCTTTTGTTCTTCGGGAGTTCCGGTGTTGTGAAAATAATCGATCCCGCATTCGCCAACCGCACGCACTTCCTGCCTTTCCAGCAAGGGTCGCAAGCGCGAAAGGTCACCGTCCCAGTTCGGGGCTAGGTCACGATCATATCCAGCACTACACCAGATCTTACCGGGATAGGCTTGCGCGGTTTCAAAAGCCAGTTGGTTGGCCTCATCCGAACCTCCAATAGCCAGCATTTTTGTAACCGCAGCCGATTCCGCGCTCTCAACCATTTCGGGGATGAGTTCTTTTAAGGCAAAGTGATCTAAATGAAAATGGGAATCAAAATACATGGGTTTTACGAGTGGAGTAGGATTAAAATATAAAAGGTAGTTCCGTGGCTACCGGGGGGGAATCGGAGCATTCCTTTATCCTCGGGGCGATGGAACTACCCAATCAAAGGCCAGAAAAGTTTTTGGGTGGCAGGGTCTAGTTTTTCAAGTTCGGGAATCACATACAAATCTCCAAATAGATCTTCAACTAAAAAGGTACCATTGGGCAATTCACGCGGCCATTCATCCAGTTCGGTTTGAAAACTTCGGACACCTTGCTTGGTAGTGACCTCCCAGCATCGCAACTCAATTTCTTTTTTGAGAGATTGAATCGATTCTATCTGAAAAGTACCAGTACTTCTGGCTATTTCCTTTTCCAGAAGTTCTCGGGATTTAGGCTCCAAGTCGGATAAGGATTTAAGAAAAAGAAGTTCCTCTCCTTCTTTGTCGCGCAACGAAAGATAGTCCATGGGGGTCGTCCAAGGAAAGCAACGTGAGATTTCGACGGCTACAGGCCCGTGCTCAGATTGTATGGCGAGTTGACCGTCCGGTAAGTGTAAGAGGGTAGGGATACTCATGATTAGATCACAAATTTTTGGTGGAGTTCTTGTTGCATCTCATATAGTCCTCGAAAGATCCCGTCTTCTTTTTGTAAGAGTTCTTCATGTGTCCCGCTTTCAACGAGTTTACCGTCTTTTAATACTAACAAGCGGTTCGCACGACGGAGGGTAGAGAGTCGGTGGGCAATCGCAATTACGGTTCGGCCTTGCACCAGTTGATCAAGTGCGTCCTGAATTTTCCGCTCGGTTTCGGTATCCACGTTCGAAGTGGCTTCGTCTAAAATGAGGATTTTCGGATTGTGTAAAATAGCTCTAGCGATCGAGATACGCTGACGTTCGCCCCCAGACAAGGTTTGTCCGCGTTCTCCAATAACGGTTTCGTAGCCTTGGGGCATTTTACAAATGAACTCATGCGCATGGGCGGCTCGGGCTGCATCTACAATGTCTCCTAGATCCGCATCTTCCAACCCATAGCTGATATTGTCTTTGAGTGAGCCATGAAAGAGATAGGGATCCTGTAAAACCATACCTACCTGAGTTCGATAACTTCCAATATCTAGTTCACGTAAATCATGACCATCTACCAAAATACGGCCTGCAGTTGGATCGTAAAATCGGACCATCAGCTGAATGAGGGTACTTTTTCCAGCTCCGGATGGACCTACCAAACCCACCATTTCCCCCGGGTTCAATTCCAGAGATATATCGGAGAGAACTTGCCGCACCCCGTCATAGGTGAAGGAAAGATTTTCGATTTTAAGGTGACCTTCTAAGCTATCCAGCTTTATTTGGTCTTTGGTTTCGGGAATATGAGGTTCCGTATCCAAAATCTCAAAAATCCGATGAGCCGAACTAACCGCACGATTCATCATTCGGGTCATTTGCCCGATGGTTTGTAGGGGTTGCATAAACATTCCCGCGTAAAGCAGGAAGGTGACAAAGGTGCCGATGCTTATGCTCGGCTCGTTTTGTCCAATCAGTCTGGGGAGAGCAAAAATATACACGGCCAGAATGATTAAATGAAAGCTGAAGGTTAGGCCAGGCCAGAATTTCGTCCATACTTTGTGCACGAGAGTGAAATTAGTCAGGCATTGGTCATTTTTATCTACAAAGCGCTGAGTCTCCCGCTTCTCTTGATGAAAGGCTTTTACGACTCGGATACCGGGAATGGTTCCGGATAGCACGGATGTCAGATCGGACCATTTACGAAAGGCTTTCAGGAAAATATGCTGCATTTTCTTCCCATGCACCACGAAGGAATACAGGATGAATGGCACCGGAAGGGTAAGCAGGAGGCCTAAGCGCCAATCCAAAAGCATGAGGACGGTGCCGAGGCCGAAAAGCATGAGAATGGACAGTGCGACCTCGATGACTCCGAAGGCAATGAAGTCCCATAAGCGATCCGTATCTGATGAGCAACGGGAAATGATGGATCCGGTTTGCTTCCGGGTAAAAAATCGAAGGCTTAGCGTTTGTAAATGTGTATAGACCTGAGTCCGAATATCGTGTGCGACATGTTCCCCCATATATGCCATTCGACTAAGCCGTAACCAAACGAAAAAAGTATGTAACACATAAGATCCTCCTAAAATTCCCACATAGGTCCAAAGTTGTTGGTTCGTGATTCCCTTACCCACCCCATCGATGATGAGTCCGGAAATGCGCGGGGGTATTAGGGTCAATGCTGTCAGGAATACGGCGGCAAAGCCTCCGAGCCATAGATCTTTTTTATACGGTTTTAGGTAAGTTAAGAGCCTCCAAATCACAGCCATTTGATTGCCACGGATGGTGGCTTGCGCGCTTCGGATGGGTTCCGCAAGGGCTTCCGCGTAGGCTTTATCGGCTAAATCCACATCCGATTCGGTTGGCTCATCTGCCTCAACCAACAATCGAATGTTTTCCATGCAACGGTGTTGTCGTCTACTAAACCGAACTTCCGCCAGATGACTCTCCTGGCTTTCTTTCCCGAGGACTCGCCATCGGTATCCACTTAGATCTGCGGTCTCATGAATGCGATCTATACTGTCACGAGAGATCCGCTGCGTATTTCGAACAGAATCAGTGATTTGAATAAGACAAAGATCCTTGGTCCCCAAGACTACCCACAGTTCCTGAAGCTTTTGGTCCGCATCCAAGTCTACCATGGCATAGAGAATGAGATCCTGTTCTCCCCACAATTCAGGTAAGTACTCTCGGATAGCATGGGGTAGATGGGAAGGCTGAGAGGTATAGCTCTCGATCAGGCGTTGATTTAAGGTGGAAGTCATGAGACTGTCCTATTACCTTAGGAATGCTAAAAAGAAAACGGATTACACTTAAAGTTCATGACCGTTTCCGTTGCTACAGGTGGCACGGCTTTCGGTAGTAAATTCTATCGTGTAGGCACCCCTTAACGGACATTCAGGTATTTCCCCGCGCTTCATGTATCCATGCAAAAAAGAAACAGATAGGGTTGTTAGGTTTGGGTGATCAAAAAGATACTGATCTCCAGCATCTTGAATAAGTCTGAGGTTATTGATGCAAACAAATTTTTGTGCGGTTTCTCGGGATTTTTGATAGGTCGGAATACTTAGGGTTGCAAGCAAACCCACAATCATGATTACGATCATGATTTCTACAACAGTAAACCCTTGCTCATTGTAACTCATCACAAAACGATTATCCAAGATTCGAACCCAGAAATCAAGGGATCTTTCAGCTTAATCCCTAGAATAATAGAGGTAAAAATTAACCAACCCCATTAAAAACTAGGCTTAATCGGCCAAAATCTCTTTTTCTTTGGCTGCGAGGGTGACGTCAATTTCTTTGACAAATTTATCTGTCAGCTTTTGGTTTTCACCTAAGCTGAGGTCACGATCGTCTTCCGTAATACTTCCGGCTTTTACCAGAGATTTCACGTTTTCATTGGCATCTCTGCGGATATTTCGAATCGCTATACGCTGTTCTTCCGCGTTTCGGCTGGCAATTTTCACCATATCCTTACGTCGATCTTCACTTAGTTCCGGAACCGGAATTCGGACGATACGTCCGTCATTCATCGGAGTAACCCCAATATTAGCGGCTAAAATCGCTTTAGTGATTTCAGGTAGGCTGGAGGGGTCAAAGGGTGTGATAACAAGCATTCGTGGTTCTGGGATTGAGATATTCCCCAGTTGTTGGATACGGGTAGGGGAGCCATAATAATCCACAGTGATCTTATCCACCATGGCTGGGCTGGCTTTTCCTGTGCTGAGACCTGATAGTTCCTCTTTGAGAAACCCTAATGCTTTTTGCATTTTCTCTTCCGCTTCCATGGTAATCATATCTAAGTCGTCCATAGTATTCTCCAAATGACTGTTAAAATCGTAACTTATTCCTGAATGAGAGTGCCCACGTTTTCGCCATCGATAACCCGCTTCAGTTCATCGGGTTTAAAGAAGTTGAAGACCACAATGGGTATGTGGTTTTCCTGACACAAGGAAAATGCTGCCGTGTCCATGACTTTAAGCTGTTGTTGAATTGCATTTTGGTAGGTCAGGGTCTCATAGCGTTTCGCATCGGGATACTCCACAGGATCCTTGTCGTAGATGCCATCTACTTTTGTGCCTTTCATAAGACAGTCCGCGCCAATTTCGGATGCTCGCAACGCGGCAGCGCTATCGGTGGTGAAATAAGGGTTTCCTGTGCCAGCAGCAAAGATAACTACTCGACCTTTGCTTAAATGTCGGGTGGCTTTTCTTAGAATAAAAGGTTCCGCAACTCGGGGCATGGTGATGGCGGACATCACCCTGGTTTCCACTCCAATCTGCTCAAGACTTGCCTGTAAGGCCAATGAATTGATACAGGTTGCCAGCATCCCCATGTAATCGCCTTGTGATCTGCTGATGCCGTGCTTCTCACCAGATAACCCTCTGTAGATATTCCCCCCTCCTACAACCAAAGCCACCTCCACTCCACGATTTTTGACTGCTTGAATTTGGAGAGCCACATCGCGAATGACTTCTGCATCCAGATTCATGTGGGTGTCGGGGTTAAGTAGGGTTTCCCCACTAAGTTTCAAAAGGATTCGTTTATAGCGGGTGGGTTCTGAGGACATAATAAATATACTCTAAACGCAGAGACGGCTCGTCGCAATTCAAAACGTCAGAGAAGGTTAAACTGGGGCGCATCTCATAATGGGTGTGAGTTGAGAGGCTTCCTGCTCTTCATCATACTCATACTCTCTCTTCGCTCTTCCTCTTGTTTGCAAACCGGCATATAATCGATACGATTAAGAGAGGCAATCAGCCTACTTATCTAGGTTTGAACCCTAAATCTTCAGCCTAAGTGAAGGTGCTCCTCGTGAGGTACGCTCGTTGAAATCTGTAGGCCCGCGATTTGCTTACAGGAACATTAGCCAAGCCGTGAGTCCTACTGCAGCACATCCTGATAGTATGGACCGAGTACTGGGTTTGTTCCCATCCAGAATCCAAGCCCATGGAATCATGAATACGGGCATGGTAGCAATACAGGCCTGAACTAGAGCGGCTGGGTTATTTTCGAGGGCTGTAACTAAAAACATGATCCCTACGATTGGCCCCATTATACCGGAGATTCCCAACCATAAGAATGGATGCCCTTTAATTTTTTGATGAGGAATCAATTCGGTTGGCCTTTCGAATACGTTTTCGCCTCTTAGTTTACGAAATCCCATCCAGAGCACTACCCCTGCAGTCCCAGCGCTCACACGTAGAAAGGTTATGGTCCACGGTTGGTAAATGGTTTCTTCTATCATGACGTTACCGACCCTTTGAATGGTGGTACCGAGCCCTTGCCCAATGGCCGCGAGCGTGCCGAGTGCCAGCCCGACCTGAAGTTCTCTTCGGCTTAGGTGCTCTCTCTCTTTTGGGGCTACCGCAACCGCAACTAATAGGAGGATTCCAGCCGCGCAGAGTAATTGGCTCGATTGTAAGGTGGTTCCTAAAAACAGCCACTCCGCTATCAAGGCCGTGGGTGGGGCTAAACTCCCTACTAAGAGAACACTTAAGCGAGGGCCTAGTCGCCGAAATGCGGCAAAGAGAGCCATATCCCCCACAGTGAGATGCAAAAATCCGGCCAGCATAAACCAAGGAGCGCCGGACAGCCATAAAGAACCTGTCATTAGAAGACAAATGACTGCAAGAATAAAGGTGGCTATTCCTAATCGATAAAAGTTCGCCGGTCCGGCCCCAAAGTTTCTCGATAATCTTGAGGAAGCAAAGCCACTAATAGACCAGCAAAGCGCAGTTAACAAGGCATAGATCATGGGTCACACGGCCCTACTTTTTCAAAAAAGCTTTTAGGCGTTTTTCTTAGCTTTTGCTTCGATAACTTCCTGTTCTTTATAGACAGATTTATCGTAGCCACTTGCAAAGTCCTTATAATGAACATCAAGTGGTTCGGCAGCTTTCTTCATATTGAAATCATTAACAATGATGCCTATGACATTCGAGCCTACCCCTTTGAATTGGAGAAGTACGTGACGTAATGCACGGTGACGAGTTTGGCCTGCACGACATACGGCCACGACCCCGTCCGATAGGGCGGAAATCACCAAACCATCGGAGATTAAACCAATTGGTGGTGTATCAATGATCACTCGATCATAATTTTTACGTGCCCAAGCTATAAGATTACGAATATCTTTCCCACCAAGTAAATCGGCCGGGTTGATGTCGCTGGAAGCCAAGGAGGCCATCAAATCGAGATGTTCTGTAGGTCCGGGGAGAATAATTTTTTCGAAATTTTTCCCGCCGTGAGTCGATAAATGGTGGAGCAAGCTGTATTGATATTCATCATCGCCCTTTTTGGCTTCAATTCCATCTTCAAATACTTTCGCAAGTCGGGGACGGCGCATATCGCAATCGATCAAGAGGGTTTTTTGTCCTGCTCTGGCGGAAGTGATCGCGACGTTGGTTGCACAAACAGTTTTACCTTCACTCGGAGAGGCGGAACAGAACATGACCACATGTCCACCTGGGTGCGAATGACCTTTATCCCGAATTTCCCTTAAACGATTGTTATTCACATGGTCGAGAATTACTCGAACCGCATTGAACGATTCTGCAACTTGGCCGAATTTCTGATTCAAAGAAATCATCGCCAAATCAGCACGTTTGCCACCCGCAATATGCGGGATGATACCAATGATTCGACTAGAAATTTCACCTTCTAACTCTGCGATTGAGAAGATTCGGTCTTCTACAGCTTCAAGAGTGAGGGCTAATAAGAAGCCTATGGCTAAACCTCCGAAGAGACCCAAAGGCATCATGGTAACTAGTTTAGGATGAACAGGGGTCATTTTAGGTTGTGCTCTCTCGACAAGCTTCAAGGTGGCCGTTTCTTCATCCGAGGCTAATCGAGCCATTTCAATTCGGGAAAGAACACTATTGTAGGCGTTCAGCGCGGCATCCCGTTCCCGCATCAAGGCATTTAATCGGGAGTTACGTTCCACAAGGAATAGCTCTTGGCTGGTCACTTTTTCCGTTAAATCTGTAATCCGAGAATCGACGGCGGTTTGCAGACCTTTAAGAACGTTGATTTGTTGAACAAAACTGCTCTGAGATAATTGTACCTCTTGATTGATGTTATGGCCGATTTCCTGAATCCTTAAATTGAGACGTTGAAGGTCAGGATGCTTTTCCGTCCGGGATTCCAGCAACATTTCTTTTTCTGCGAGGGCCGCTCGATAGCGTTGAACTTCCATCATGATTACATCACGATTCGGTAGGGTCCCGGGTAATTTAACCCCTTCATTTAAATCGATAGTCAATCCATCAATTGATTTTAGAAACTCTTCTGCACGGAGGAGTTCATTGTCATATGAAATTAAAATACTATTTAAAGTGAGCAAGGATTGACGATCCGCTTGCTGCTCCGCTTGAAGCGTATCCAATTTGTTTTCTTTCCGGAAATCCAACAAGGCATCATCTGTGAGGGTAAGCTGATCTTTCTGAACAGTTGCCTGTCGGTTAAGCCACTGTACGGCCGCATCCGAAAGCTGGCGGTTTTCTTCTTCAAAAAATTCTTCGGCAGCCTCGGCTGCCGCATTTGCCGAGATGGCTGCAACGGTTGGATCATTACTTTCGGCAGTAATTTGAACCAATCGTGACTGCCTCATCATGTTGTAACTAATTTTTCCGAAATCAGGTTCTTTATCTGCTGCTGTAGGGTTTCCATGGACATCCCACATGAGGTTAAACCGTTCCGAGGCCAACATTTCGAAGCGTAGACCGCGCAAGCGTCCTAACCGAGTGTTAAAGACCTCTTCACTTCTCCCAAGGTCCTGTGTTACTACTCCAGGCATGATTTGGGATCCGCGAACACTCATCTCAATTAAAGCGGTTGATCGGAAGACCCGTTCCGCTTTCCAAAAATACAGGGTTGCGGCCGCCGCTCCGAGGACCAACATTACGAGGATTAGAAACCATCGGCGACGAAGGACTTTAATTAATCGGCGGGGAGAAAGAAATTCCGCAGCCTGATTTCCATAGTCATATCCGCCGTATTTACCGTAAGCGTTATAGCCATACGATGTTTGGGAATGAGGGTAGGGGGTCCCACCAGAATATCCATAGCCGGAGTATGGGCCGTAAGATGCAGGTCCGATACTTTGTGGAGGTGGGGGAGGCGGAGCTACTGACTGGTAGTCGCCGTAAGGAGATTGATTTATATTTGGGTCCATAGAGGACTAAACGAGTATAGTCTATTACTTAAAACACCAGCAGGAAAAGGCGGAATATTGTCGGATTTAGGTGAGGTACCTTAAATTAAACGGCCCATTCCGCAAGTAGGTCTACAAGGTGGTTTGGAACCGTGGCGTCAATGTGTACGGCGTCATCCTCGTAAGCGCACTCATTCACCTTGGCTTGATTATGCAACAAAGCAACCAGATCGCCTCTCGCATGGGGTAGCTTCAGGCTTACATGGCTCACTTGATCCGCTACTTGATCGCTGAATCGCTCTTCTAAAAGGTCTAACCCTTGCCGATTATGGGTTGAGATAAACACCGCATCTGGGTGTTTCTGCATCAAAGCACTTATTCGTGAGGGATCCTGTAAAAGGTCGATTTTATTAAATACCGTGATCATTCGCTTTTGGTCGGCGCCCAATTCGCTCAGCACTTTTAAGGTGGTTTCGTAAAAGATCTCTACTTGAGGAGCTGTAACATCTAAAACATGTACCAAAAAATCGGCAAGGATCGCTTCTTCCAATGTTGCTTTGAATGCATCCACGAGTCCGTGGGGCAAATTCCGCACGAATCCAACCGTGTCCGTAACCAGAAGCGGTCGCCCGTTAGGTAACTCAATACGACGAGTGGTGGTATCCAACGTCGCAAAAAGTTTATTGGCCACATAGACATCGGATCCTGAGAGAGCTTTCACCAAGGAGCTCTTACCTGCATTGGTGTACCCGACCACCGCCGCATGGGGTAGAGGAACCCGGCTTCGCTCTTTGCGCTGGGTTGCCCGATTGGCCCGAACGTCTTTAAGATCTTTTTTTAGCGCAGCAATCCGGTCACGAACCATGCGCCGGTCAAGTTCGATCTGTTGCTCACCTTCTCCTTTTTGAGCCGCGCCACCGCCGCCACCTCCGGATTGACGACCCAAATGGCTCCACGCTTTTTTCAGCCGGGGTAGGTTGTACTCCATCCGAGCCAGTTCCACTTGAAGTTTTGCTTCTTTAGTTTGGGCGCGACTACCAAAAATATCTAAAATAACTTCTTGGCGATCAATGCAGGTGGATTTGGAAAAAGCTTCCCAGTTTCGTTGCTGGGCGGGGGAAAGTTCATTATCTATCACTATACAATCCGCATCTGCTTCCTTCATTTTCTCCAGAATTTCGTCCGCTTTACCAGTGCCCATAAGCAAACGCGCCTTCCATTGACGGACTTCGATGACTTGAGTACCCACAATCCCGATACCCAAGGTCGTAACTAATTCTTCAAGTTCTTCGAGTAAATCTTCCGACTCCGCTTTCGATTCACCTTTCAAGTATACTCGGACCAAAAAAGCCTTTTCGACCATTCGGGGCTTTTCTTGTACATCAATCATAGAAGCTTCTTTGGTTGCAATTCATTAGTAATCATATAACCTCATATTACTCCCAATTCAACCACGAAGGAATATCATGTTAGACGTACTTAATGAACAGGAAACCCCTGTAATCACCAAAACCAAAGAACTTTGTAACAGCCTGCTTGAGCTGGAAAGCTACAAACGTATGAAATCGCAACTCGATGCATTCGTTGAAGATCAAGAAGCTCAGAAAATTTATCAAGAACTCAGTGACAAGCAATCAGAGCTTGTTCGCAAACAGGAAACCTCTGGCGACCTTAGCGAAGATGAGATTCAAGCCTTTGAAGACCAACGCGAACGTGTACTCATGCACCCCATTGCGGGCGGATTTGTTGAAGCCCAGCAAGGATTTGAGGAATTGCGTGATACGGTTGTGCGCTATGTATCCAAAACCTTCGAGTTAGGTCGGGTCCCAACTGAAGAAGAAGTAACTCCCAAACAGGGCGGTTGCTGTGGTGGTGGATGTGGCGGTGGCGGTGGCGATGGTGGAGACGGAGGCGGATGTGGAAGCGGCGGATGTAGCTGAAGCACCTTTCCTCCAAAAAGAAACCCTCGGATTGTGATCCGGGGTTTTTTTTTGTCAGCTGAGCTAGGTTTACTCGGCTGGCGGACCTTTACGGTCTTTCTTATCACCTTTGCGTTTCTTCATTTGCTCACGAGCGACGTCCCGTTCGGGCTCAGATAATTCGCCGTCACCATCGGTATCGAATCTTTCTTTAGCCTTTTCACGCATTTCTCGCCGTTTTTCAGGTGGTGGACCCATTTCGTCGCGAAGGGTGGCTTTCTCATCTTTCGAAAGTTGTCCGTCTCCATCCGCATCATACTTATCCAGCATTTCTGCACGGTGTGCCGTCTTACGGGCTTCTCGCGCGGCACTTCTCTCGTCTTTAGAGAGTGCTCCGTCACCATCCGTATCGTGTTTGGCAAGCATCTCCGCTTTCGCAGTAGCTCTTTCGTCTTTGGAAAGAGCTCCATCTCCGTCCGCATCAAACTTCTCAAGCATTTTTTCCTGTTGACGTGGAGAAGGTTTATGTCCCATGCCCTCGCCTTCTCTCGCTACTGCTGCGGCCGGGATCAAGAATCCAATGAGGAGGAGGGGAATCAGGGTTTTACTAGTCTGTGAGGTCTTCATATTGTGTACCTTTTCGGTTGGGGGTTAACTTACAAGTTACACTAACGAGCCTCTTGAGCGTTTATTGTAAGCCTCCTAAAAAAAATATCGAAAACGAAATCGAACCCGGACCTTAGATTTGTTTAAAAAATTTGATTACGATTTAAGACTTCCGCTGTCCTTCTATCGTTTTCATTCGATCCCGTTGACGTGTTATCCTGCGGACCGCTCGGGTTTCTTTAGGTAACTCTTCACCTGTTTGTAAAAGCGACAGCATCCGTTCCGCCATATAAGGAGCCATTAAGACCCCCTTGCTCCCGAACCCATTGAAAATCCACTGATCCGTTTTTTCAGGATGAGGACCGGCCACCGGAACTCTGGCCAGAGCCACCGGTCGGATTCCCGCTTGATGATCCACTACCTCAAAAGGAATTTTCAATACGTTGGTTAATTCGGCCTCCAATTCCATTCTTCCTTGTTCCCTGGGAGCCGCAGAAGCCTGATTCCAGGCATAGGTTGCACCACAGCGAAACAGCTGCTTCCCTAGTGGCAACAAATAGTTCCCGGGATGAAAAATACGGTTTTGCTCTAAACCTGGAATGGAAACCGTAAGAATATCGCCGTGCGCATTTCTCCACCCCACCTCTGCCCACAGTGGGTTCTCAGACGCCTTACTTCCTTCCGCCCAGATTGTAAACTCGGCAGACCCGTCGGGCTCCCCCCATTCACCAGCTGATTCTCTTCGTCGTTTTAACCCATCAAGCATGACGGATAGATTTACCCACCCGCCTTTTCGAATTTCACATCCCCCCCACGGGCTCTTGAAGGGATAGCCTGAAACATCCAGCTCTCGTGTGTACTCATGATCTTTCCGGCGTTCCCATTCGGCCCTTTCGTCTTCCGACCCAAAGATGCGGACAGATGGAAGAGGGTGGTAAAAACCAAGCCCAAGTTTATTTTCTAATTCCGGATAGAAGGTATCTACCACAGGCAGAGCGGATTCAAGTTCCCAACTACGAATCAACCGCCGCCCCGTCAAAGGCGTATAAAGTCCCGCAGCCACCCGGCTGGATGCAGGACCGCCGTCATCCCATACCCGAACCTTTAAACCAGCAGCAGAAAAGGTTTCGGCCAAAATGGCTCCGGCCAAACCGTGGCCGATGATTTGAATGGAAGGAGAGTCAGGCATAAAAGGATGCCCCTCTATACGCGCTTAGCTCTTAGGAATCAACTTCCCACTCGGCTAGACCCATAGGCAGAGCTGCCGGGCGCTCACAGGTGGTTTTCATTTCAACATGTTGACCACTAGTACTCGACGTTTCAAATGCCGTCATCACTTCGAGAGTATGCAAGGCTACGTCTCCGCTTACCCGATGTGGCCGATCATGTCGAATGGCGGCTACCATATCTACAACCCCAATCATACGTGCATTGCTTGGGTGAGTCGTGCTGACGGTCTGGAAACCTTCGTCTCCCGTTCGAAATATCTTTGGCGAATGAGGATAATTATTGGGATCTCCAACCTGTAAGGTTCCTTCGGTACCAAATAATTGAATGGGTGGACACTCTCCTTTCCACACATCAAAACTCATGATCACCGTGATCAAACACCCATTAGTGAATTCAAGGATTCCTGTCAGATGCGTATCTGTTTCAACCGGGAGAATTTTTCCGAAAGCGCCTTCACTGGTTGCCCGACGTTCCTTAAAAGCTTTGGTCGTCTTACCGCAAACCGATTTTACGGGTCCTAACAAATTGATCAGTGCATGAATATAATAGGGTCCCATATCCAACATAGGGCCGCCACCATGCTCATAATAAAACCCCGGATTGGGATGCCAGGATTCATGACCGTGACACATCATCGTTGCAACACCGGCAAAAGGCTTTCCGATCCAGCCATCATCCACTAATTTCCGGGAGGTTTGCGCGTGACCAAAAAGGAAGGTGTCTGGAGCACAACCTATTCGCAGCCCTTTTTCCTTTGCCAAAGCGATGACCTTTTTTCCTTCCTCAAGATCAATGCCCAATGGTTTTTCGCAGTACACGTGTTTACCTGCATCTAGGCATTGAGTGGCCACGGGCAAATGTGCCTTGGGGGTCGTAAGGTTCACCACCAATTCAATGGAGGGGTCCGCCAACAGTTCTTCGACGGTGACGGCTTTGCAATCATGCTCTTCTGCCTTAGTTTTTGCAGCTTCCATATTCAGGTCCGCACAAGCGGTAACTCTAAGGTTTAAAGCTTTTTTCCCGCCTTCGAAATAGGCGTTACTGATGTTCCCGCAACCGATGATGCCTATGTTCATACCTTATCTCCCTTACGCATGGCCCAAAGCATTCCCTTCACCGTCATGTCTTTGACCTCCGGAACGTCAGAAAACTCTTTGACTTGATGTCCCAAAGCCGAATAAAAAACCCGGCCCTCACCTAAAGAGCGTGTCCAAATGATGGGCATGACCGCGCGGCGACCATCATGATCATACAGCGTATCAGCCAGCACGTTTATACTGGGGTCCACCAGCATATAATATTGTTCGGAGTTATATGGAAATTCCAAAGGCAACTGAGAGGTAATCTCATGCGTTTGGGCCGTCAGACGAACGGTGTAGTCCCCCACATGCGGATGTCCGACAAAGATGCCACCCACGGCCCATTCATAATCAATGTTTCCTCGAAACGCGTCCCCCATTCCCCCATGAAATCCCCCCAAACCCGTTCCGGCTTTTACGGCATTCAACAGGTTTTCCGATTGGTCCTTACTCATCTCGCCCATGGTCCAGATCGGGGTAATCAAATCATAGCTTTTGACCAGCTCCGGATCATTCAGAGCATCTAGCGAATCCGATACGGTGACCTCAACACCGTGAGAGTTCAGTTCGTTTGCAAAAAGTTCTGCGCATTCAACAGGTTGATGACCATCCCAGCCACCATGAAAAATTAAGGCCTTACTCATATCAATCTCCTAGGGTTATAGACGAATTACTTTGTAAACGATTTCGATATAAACTAACAATGGACAGTTTACTAAAAGATATGGACATATTGATCAATCATTGGCGCCCCATCCCCCGACGCTTTCCTGCTCGTTTTCAGGTGGTAACGGTTGGGAGCGATCGTAAAACCCCCTCCAATCAGATCCAAACCGCTTTTGATACCCTGAATTTTTCGTTCATCTTGGATGGAGGAGGGACGTATCGCAGAGGAAATGAGTTTTGGCAGGTAAGGGCCCCGGCTGTCGTACTGCAATGGCCAGACGAATATGTGGAGTACGGTCCCTCAACCTTTTATGGATTCTGGGAAGAGTTTTACATGATCTACGATCGTAGTTCGGTACCTGACTTTTTAGCTTCCGGATTGCTGAAAACCGGAGAGGTGTTTCGTGAACTAGGAAATTTCAATCAGGTAAGACGCTTGATCAACGAGATAAAGATTCATACCCATGGAGAAGCGACCCCCGAAAATGCCGATCGTTTAGATCGCATGTGCGAACTTCTGCTTGTGGAGAGCCTTCTCGGCTCACCCCCATCGGAACCTGATTCATTGGAGCAAGCGGTCCGTTCCATTTATGGGCAGGTAATGAACGATGTGACCCTAGAACCAAACTTCGAACAACTCGCTAAAGATCAAGGGCTCTCGTACAGCAATTTTCGAAAACATTGGTCCGCCCTCTTTGGCACCCCGCCTCAAAGAAGCCTTATTCTTCGCCGCATCGAGCGGGCTTGCGAATACCTTGTGAACACAGATCTACCTATTTCAGGAATCAGCGAAAAGGTAGGTTTTCAGGATCCACTCTATTTTTCACGAAGTTTTAAACGTGAAACCGGATTGTCCGCAAGCACATATCGAAAACGGTATCAGTCACCAAAAAGCTTCATCTGATCGGGATCGTCTTTTTTGCGCCGTGGTTTCGGGTGGAGCAGTTGAGGCTGACCTTTCCCATGTTGGCCGGCTTCTAACCCAAACAAAATTTCACGCGCCCGCGCTACCACCGACTCAGGCAATCCTGCTAAACGACCCACCTGAATCCCGTAGCTTCTATCCGCCGCCCCCTCCACGATTTTTCGCAGAAAAACGATTTGCTCACCTCGTTCACGTACAGCCACCGAGAAATTTTTGGCACCCGAAAGCGTTTCAGGAAGTTGCGTCAGTTCATGGTAATGGGTGGCAAATAAGGTCTTAGCTTTGCTCTCGGGTCGATTGTGCAGATGTTCTGCCACGGCCCAAGCGATGCTGATACCATCATAGGTCGAGGTGCCACGTCCTATCTCGTCTAATATCACCAAACTTTTCGGAGTTGCATTGTTCAGGATGTTCGCGGTCTCCTGCATCTCCACCATAAAGGTACTGCGCCCTCGCGCCAAATCATCGCTGGCACCCACTCGGGTAAAGACACGATCCACCACACTTAACCGTGCTTCGGAGGCGGGAACGTAACTCCCCATTTGCGCTAAAATGGAAATGAGAGCTACCTGCCGAATATACGTAGATTTACCCGCCATATTGGGTCCGGTAAGGATGTGTAACTGATAGTCATCCTGATTTAAATAGCTGTCGTTGGGAACAAATCGTTCCGCATCTTCCAGCGTCTCAATCACCGGATGGCGTCCGTCCCGAATGTCCAATATCCCATCTTCACTCATCTGCGGTTTGCAGTAACTCAGCCGAAGTGCCCGTTCCGCGAATCCACCCAGCACATCGATCTCCGCTAGAGCCGCAGCACTTTGCTGAATCTCCAAGGTAAAGGTGAGAACCTCTTGCCGAAGAGCCGAAAATAATTCCTGTTCTAGTACGACCGACCGTTCCTGGGCTCCCAAAATTTTGTTTTCCACTTCCTTGAGGGCAGGGGTTACAAATCGCTCCGCATTTACCAGCGTTTGTTTTCTGGTATAATCCTCGGGTACCAAATCTAGGTTAGATTTGCTCACTTCGATATAGTAGCCGAACACTTTATTGTGTCGGATCTTCAAACTCTTAATTCCGCTACGTTCCTGCTCCTCTACCTGAAAGTTCGCCAACCATTTTCGACCCTCGGTGGAGGCGGCTCGCAATTCATCCAGTTCCGGATGAACCCCTTCCCGGATCACCCCACCATCTTTTAAATTTGCCGGGGGCTCATCTACCACAGAGGCTGCAATTTTTTGCGTGAGGTCCGGTAAAGGTTGAAGTTGTTGGCTTAACGCTTTCAACCGATTCGAGGGAGAATCGATTAGGAGGTTTCTTAAATCAGGAAGGGCGCGAAGAGATTGAGCTAGGGCCTGAACTTCCCGGGGATTTCCCCCGCTGCTATGCAGACGAGCCAGCAAGCGTTCCATGTCTTTTACCTGACCCAGCAACTCGCGGATCCCGCGGTAGTCCGCCTGCCGATCCAGCAGAACTTCTACCGCCTCGTGCCGTTCCTCAATTGCGTTCCTATTCGTCAGTGGACGCGAAATCCATTGGCGCAACAAACGTGCGCCCATCGCGGTGCAGGTTGCATCCATTACTTTCAAAAGCGTAGGCCCGCGGTGTCCTGGACGTGGATCACGTGATTCCAGTAACTCTAAATTCGAAACGGTCGCCTCGTCGAGGACGAGGAAATCTTCAGGGTTCCGCACCTGCAAGCTGCGTATATGATCGACTTTATTGAGTAGATTATTTCGCACGTAATGCAATACGGCGGCGGCCGCGCCAATGGCCGGACTTAACCCCTGGCATCCAAAGCCATCCAGAGACTGAACCGAAAAATGGCGAATCAAAATATCCTCGGCTGCATCTCCCTCAAACACCCAGTCATCGTAAGGGGTGAGAACCCTTGCAACCAAACGAACCTCTGCCGGCCACTCGTTTTGCTCTTCCTCCGCCACCAAGAGTTCTGCCGGTCCAGCCGAAGTAAAACTGTCCAACAAGGCCCCTAAATTTTCGGATTCCTCTATTCTGAAATCGCCCGTGGAAATATCCAACAACGCTAAACCATAGCGGTCCTTCACTTGATGTAATCCTGCAAGGTAATTCGGTCGGGTCGAATCCAAGACATTATCTTCCAGCACCGTTCCCGGCGTAATGATCCGCACCACTTCCCGTTTCACAATCCCCTTGGTCTGAGACGGATCTTCGGTTTGTTCGCAGATCGCAACTTTTTTCCCAGCTTTGATCAACTTAGCCAAATATCCGTCCGCAGAATGAAAAGGAATCCCGCACATTGGCACTTTTTGACGTTTAGTCAGGGTGATTTCCAGAATTTTGGACGCGGTTACCGCATCCTCAAAAAACATTTCATAAAAATCCCCCAAACGGAAAAACAGAATCACTTCTTCCGGCAGACTATTCCGAATTTTCCGAAATTGTTTCATCATGGGGGACGCTTCATTAACCATAGCTATTCATAACGGTCTTAGCTTATGGAGCAAGAAGCATCTAGTGGCAACTGGTGTGGAGTGCGGTCGCGAAGCAAGGTACGACCGAAGCTGCCGCTTTTCTTAGCGAAGCTTGCTTCGCCTCTTGCCCCTCGGAGCAAGCTCCTTCGCCCCCAAAGCGGCAGCTTCGGTCGTACCTCCCTTCGCGACCGCACTCCACAACAGTTATTCCTTGACCCATTTTAAATGAAACATATACATATGTTTATGAATAACGAACATTGGCATCACGCACCTCTGCACCGTTTTGTTCCGGGTGCTATCCATATGATCACAGCCGCGACCTATCAAAAATCACACTTTTTCAAAGGTGAAGACCGGCTCAACCTCATGCAAAAAATCCTTCTAGAAAGAATGAGTGAAGCAGGGTGGATTCCACATGCTTGGGCTTGTTTTCCCAATCATTATCATGTGATCATGATGGCCCCAGAAAATGGGGATTTAAAGATTTGGGTCAAGGGCTTGCACAGCAAGCTTGCGATTGCTCTGAATAAATTTGACGGCATAAGAGGGCGCAAAGTCATGTATCAGTATTGGGACAAATGCCTTAGTTTTGACAATAGTTATTATGCGCGCCTAAATTATGTCATGAACAACCCAGTGAAACATGGATTGGTGAATGATGCGGAGATGTATCGTTTCTGTTCCGCACGATGGTTCCGAAAGAATAATCTCAAAGTTTTTCGTAATAGAGTAGCATCCTATCCCTATGACACTGTAACCGAACCGGATGATTTTGGGTGACTGTTGTGGAGTGCGGTCGCGGAGGGAGGTACGACCGGAGCTGCCGCTATTCTTTGACGAAGCTTGCTTCGCCTCTTGCCCCTCGGAGCAAGCTCCTTCGCCCCCAAAGCGGCAGCAAGCGGCCGTACTCCAAACGAGCCCAAAATTAATTCTCCCGCTCCAACATCCAATTCGTCAAGGCTTCCAACTACTCCTCAGAGCCCTATTGTTGACGAAATGACATAGATGATGCTTGTAATTCCATCTGCGTGAACCCTACCAGATGAAAGGGTAGGAGGAAATTCGCTAGACCCCTACTCAGGAAAGTTTAAATTTGCGTTCTATTTGAAAATAGGACACATCTAATCTAACCCAAAGTAAGAACCAATAGGTAAACGTCTACCATGAAGAAACTCTACTTTCTACTTTCTACTTTTGGCTTTCATGCTTGTCTTGCATGCGAAGGCCCAACTGATTGAAGCTGATACGTTTCTGGAGCTTCAAAATGCTGTGAATCCGTACTGGACAGATGGAGATCATGACGAGATGCATCGTCCGGGAGTTGAGTTTATTTATCAACTCCCAATGATGGTAACTGGATCGACTTTCCCCCAGAGCTTTCACGATGCTCTCACACCGATACAGGAGGAAGGTATCACCTTGTATCAGTTGCAAATCAACGAAAGCGAAACGGTTCCCGCCATCCGCAGTTGGCAAGCCCTAGACGGAACCGAAGTTGACACCTCCAATCCACCGCTGGGATATAACCCCCAACAATGGGTACTCAATACCTTCCCCCCTCCGGCCTATCTGTCACCCACCGAACTTGAAACCCACATTTACGATCGCCGACCTAGCCGTAAAACCTTGCGTCTCAAATTGATCCGTTCAGTCGATATTCCCTCTTGGGAACAGGCCATGGTCAACCGAGCCATTGCCAACAACATTCCCCAAGAACCGGAAAACCTAGATGTGAGCAGCATGCGCCTTAGCGAAGACGGACTGAGCATGGAGCTGCTGATCCAAATACCCCTCGGTATCTCACAGGTAGGTCTTTATAGCAAAGATCAGCTCAGTTCCTCGATTCAGTGGATTCAAAAAGATACGATAGATATTGTTTCTAACCCTCAATGGATTTACGCGCCTATCGAGGCAAACGTAGGCTTCCATGTTGTCGGGAATCAAAGTTTAGATTCCGATCTCGATGGTTTAAGTGACGTATGGGAACTATTTATTGGCCATACGTCAACCACCTCTGATGATAGCGATGGGGATGGTATCAACGACCACGAGGAAATATATATTTACGAAACAGATGCGAACAATGCTGATACAGATGGCGATGGACTCGAAGACGGATTCGAAACCGAATATGGAGGCAACCCCCATTCCGGCGACAGCGATGGGGACCGGCGACCAGATTCGCTCGAGGACAGCGACGGAGATGGGCTTAACGCAAGAATGGAACAGGCTCGGGGCACTAACCCTAGTCTTAAAGATACAGATGGAGACTTGGTTTTTGATGCAGATGCTGCTCGTGTTTCCCACTACGGAATTTAGTTACCATCTGCGGCATGAAGAGGGTGCTCTTAACTTTTTTGAAGATCCCACCGTACTTTTGGACAACAGTGACCCGGAGTATGCGTTGAGGTCGCCTCTGTTTGGTGTTTCTATCGGGAGTTACCTCGGTGCAGGATTCGTGAAAAACATTACCCCCGCAGGTGTACTTTTTCCAATCGAGGTGCTAGCGGCTTCCGCAGAAGGCAAAGGAGCGTTGTATCTGGAAGGAAAGATGAAAACCGAAAAACCTCTGGTTTTGGAAATTCGCAGAAAAACCAACAGTGAAGTCATGACAACGCTTGAGTTCCCTCTGGAGCTTGTCAGTGTGGAAAATATGTTTAGACGGGTGAATCTACGATCAGAGCATGGAGGACTCGGCGGTCTCCCCACCCAAACCGAAGAACCATCAAAGTATCCAGATGCATTGACCAATGGGAAATACATGGTCTATATTCACGGATACAATACAAGCGGTGTCAGTGCCCGCGGATCACAATCAAACTTATTCAAACGCTTTCATCAACTGGGAAGCAAGGCCCGATTTGTAGGGGTTTATTGGCGCGGTAATCCTTGGAACGCCAGTAATTTACCCACTCCATCTGATTATCATATGGCGGTATCCAACGGACTGGAGATGGGTCGTCAACTCAGCTCACACATGAATTTTATCCCCGATGACGCAAACTTAACCGTACTTGCCCACAGTTTGGGAAATGCGGTGGCGGGCAATGCTATCGCCAACTACGGATGGAATGTGGATCAGTACTACATCATCAACGGAGCGATAACTCTGGAAGCTTACGATGCCTCGCAGACCTCCAATTCGAGTGATGTTGATGATATGGCACTGTATATGACCGAGAATGATTGGAAGCCCTTTTATACCTACGAAAACGGAGAACAACAACGACTATTTGCCTCCAACTGGCATAACCTGTTTCCCTCCACAGACAACCGAAGCAAACTCACTTGGAAAAACATTTTTGCCTCTTCAAATTTGCTTAGCGTAGCCTACAACTTCTATTCACCAGGCGACGAAGTGGTGGAAAATGCCTTCCCAGATGAAAAATTTCTGGAGCTGAATGATATCTGGGATGGGGCTTTTCTAGGCCGCCATGCTTGGGTGAAACAGGAAATAGGTAAAGGTGGGAAAACGGCAATATTCGCTGAGGTATTTGATGATGTCAACGGCGGCTGGAATTTTAATGATGGACTTTTCGGTTATCGGAAATCAACGATTTTGGGCGGATTTAGGGAATTCTACCCCGTAGAAGCTAAAAATGAAATCACAAATGAACATTTGAAAACCAATCCTTTTCATTCGCTATTTTTGTATCCAGGGCTTTACGAACCAGCATTCGGATCACAGGTGGCAGAAGATGCTACTGATCGTGAATTATTGCTTGCCACCGGGATTCCTGCCACCTCTTTTGCGATTGCGGTGAATGCTTTGGATAAGTTAGATCCTGAAGAACGCAATTTTAACATGCAGTTAGAAATGAAATCCGAAGAAGCCAAGACGGCTTGGCCAATAAAATTCCCTTTAAATCCAGATGACTGGCTTCATAGTGATTTCAAAGATATTGCCATTCAGTTTGTAAACCCGCTCTATCAAGAAATGATTGATATTGCAGAACTTGATAAGGATTAAATCATGAAAGACCGTTTAACGTATTTTATATTTATTGGGACAATGCTTTCGAATGCAGCTTGTCAACCTGTACGAACAGTAAGCGTTGAAGTTATAGGAGAGAACCTGAACCCAATTGAAAATGCAGAAGTTGTTATAGGTTTTGCAGGGTATCATCCGCATCAAAGTGAAGTGAATAAAGGCCTTTCGAATAAAGAGGGCGTATTTAAAGCCACTGGACAACCACTTTTATCTATAGTTACATGGGCTGATAAAGAAAGGTATTATGAAACCAGAAAAGATCGTTTAAGTAAGGAAAGAGATCATGATCTAACATTGGTTTTAAGGGAAAAGAAAAATCCGATTCCACTTTATGCCAAAGATGAAGGTCTTCGGCTACCAGTCAACCGTAAATGGATTGGATATGACTTTGAAGTAGGTGACTGGGTGGGGAAATTTGGTGAAGGGAAAATTATCGATGTCTTTTTTAAATGTAATACTGAGGTAACTCAGCCAAGAGATGGACAAGGAACTTTGGAAATGAAATTCAAAGAAGATGAAGGACTTATATTAGTAAAGGATGAATTTCTCTCTCTAAGTAAAATGAAAATGCCACATGAGGCTCCTTTAGAAGGCTATGATCCTGTTTTTTTCCGTGAGGAAGAATCTTTCAGAAATAAAAACAGACAATTAAATATCGGTTATTTCTTTAGAACAAGAGTCATCAAAGAAGGTGATAAAATTGTTTCAGCTAGATATGGCAAAATAATACAGGATATTAACTTTTACCCTGTTTTAACCGAAGCTAAAGATGAGAATGGCGACGTTTCAGATAGTTACGCTACGGTTGCTTTCACATACTATTTTAATCCCACTCCAAATGACCGAAATTTAGAATTTGATCCCTCACAGAATTTGATAAAAGGTTTAGATTCAACGGAAAAGGTTCATCAGCCATAAAAATAAAGTCGGATGACATCTGGGACGGTTCTTTACTCGGTCGCCACGCCTGGGTTCAGCAGGAAATTGGCAAAGGAGGACAACATTCATTATTTCCAACTGCATTTTACCACAATAACGATGGCTGGGAGTTTAACTTCAAGGCCAAAGGGCCAGCAAACCCTTTTGGGGATGGCGAAGGCTATCGAAAATTTCTTCAGCAATTCAATGCATTTGAAGGGCAATATCGTAGGTTCAACTTTGCTGAAATTATTACCGAAATTTCGGATGAGGATTTGAAAACGAAGCCGTTTCATTTGCCTTTCTGGTACCCGGATCTATACGATCCCACACAGGGAGCCGCGGTGGCCGCAGATCCAGATAAACGAGAGAAACTCCTTGCGACTGGCCTTCCGGCAACGTCTTATGCGATTGCGGTAAATCCTTTAGATAAATTAACGCCACCTATAGGTATGAACCGAAATTTTAATATGCCTCTTGAACTAAAAGCCCCAGACGGAGTTATTCACTGGCCGAAAGCTATTAATGCTAGAAATAAAGAAGACTGGATGCATAGTGATTTTAAAAATATGGCTCTACAATTTGTGCACCCAATGTACAAACGAATGATTGAGATCACCAAATTAAATAAGGATTAAATAAATGAAAACCTTTGCCCACATAATGATAATTGCCTCAACATTATGTTCCGCCGCTGGCTGTCAAACTCTGCGACATGTGGAAACTACAGTAATCAATGAAGACGGGCAACCAATCGAAGACGTAAAAGTGGATGTCCGTTACCTTGGAAATGACCACTGGGAAAAAGAGACTGATACGGGCTTTACCGATAAAAATGGAACCTGCGTGGCTGATTGACTCAACCTACTACTATATGTTGTGTTTTCCATTATAGAAATCTTTGATTGCTGGCGGGCAGGACAGGACCGATTGTTGTACCAAGCGGTAAAACAACATTCCACGGTGACTTGAGAGTCTTCGGTTAAAACGGAATGCAAATTCATCAAGATATGCTTGTAAATGTTCCGGTTTAACTGCCCCGTGATGAGTTCCGGCCAACCATCGCTTTAGTAATGAAATGACCAAGTGAACATGATTCAGCTGGTTTAAGGCATCTTCTCCACCTGTGCGCTGTACGTTACGCTCATGGCGATAGCCTAATTTCTCGAGCCGATTGTAGGATTTCCAGCCGTCTGTGACAACAACTGATCCAGGCTCAACGTAGTCTGTAATAAATTTTTCTGCACACTCCATCGTAATTTCAGGAATGCACCGGAAACGCACACGCCCCAGTTTTTCCTGATCGATCCCTTCAACTGCAACGATAACAAGGGTTTTACCTACTGCACCACGCCCTCTGGGGCCTTCGTTCTTTCCCCCCACGTAGGCTTCATCGACCTCCACACGCCCTTTTAAACGTTCTCGCCCTTCTCGGATCATTACACTCCGAAGCTTGTGTAACCATCCCCAAGCCGTTTGATAACTTCCAAATTCGTATCCATCACAAAGACCTTTTGCGCTTAATCCCGTCTTCTGCGCCATCATCAGCCACATCACGTGAAACCAAAGTCGTAATGATTTTCGAGTGTTTTCAAAAACTGTACCGACCGTTACCGAGCTTTGATGTCGACAATGCTGGCAAAGCCAGAGGCCTCGTTCCATCTTCCATGCCTCCTGGTGGCCGCACTGTGGGCAAACAAAACCATCAGGCCACTTAATCGACTCCAGATAAGCTATGCACTGTTCCTCAGTAGAAAACCAATCGAGAAATTCTTCAAAATTTTTGGGATAGGGCGTGTCTTTGGTCACACGACAAACACTACATGTTGGGGGTGGTTGAGTCAATCAGCCAGGCAGGAAATGGAATTTTCATATCGAGTGGGTTCCCAAAATTCCGCATGTATGTGGATGTCACCAAAGAAGGCTATTATAAATCTGAAACGGATAGACTAAGCCGTACTAAAGACCACGGTGTTCAGTTGGTATTACGCGAAAAGAAAAATCCAATTCCATTATCGGCTAAGCGTTGGCGCATCATCACTGAAGAGAGAAACAAAGCTATTGGATTTGATTTTGCAGTAGGCGATTGGGTTGAACCAGATGGTAAAGGATTAAGGAGTGACGTTTTTTTTAAAATCGCATATAATCAAATAGATTTCTGGTCTTTTTCATACCGCTTGGACATAAGCTTCCCAAACGAATTTGATGGGATTCAGACATTTAAAACGGTCGAAAACAGTAAATTAAAATCCCCTTATCAAGCACCACTGGATGGCTATGAAAAGAATTGGACACATTTGATTTCTAGGTCTGGAAAAAATGAAGCCAGGCAAGATAATGGCAGTTTAGACCGTAACTACTGGATGAGGGTAAGGTCAGAAGTTGATGATCAAGGCAGACTTGTTTCTGCTAACTACGTAAAAATTTACGGAAATTTTCCTGACTTACATTATTATTTCAATCCCACGCCAAATGACCGGAATCTTGAGTTTGATCCAGCCCAAAATCTACTGAAAGGATTGGATAGTATGGAGCGCCCGGACTTGCCTTAAATTCGATCCTTCACAAAAACTATGCAACAGGCAAAATATTTGGAAAATATGATAATTCACTGGTATTTAAAGATTCCAGCACTCCATACGAGTTACGAATCAATGTTCCCTTTTCAACATCCAATGCGTCAGCGCTTCCAACATCTCGGTTGGCCCCCCCAGCGCATCCAGATCTTCTAAGGCTTTGCGAGTGTACTCCGCTGCTCGTTCGCGGCTTCCCTCAAGTCCCCATAGGCTAATTGACGTCATTTTGTGTTGGGTTTCATCACTTTTTGCCGGTTTCCCAAGCTGTTCGGTGCTTTGGGTGCAATCGAGAATATCATCCAGAATTTGAAACGCCATCCCCAGATGTAATCCGAACGCCCCTGCTTTCGCTACTTTGGACGCACAAGCCCCACCACAAATCGCGCCTACTCGGCAGGCACAGGCAATCAGCCTCGCGGTTTTTTCGGTATGAATATACATCAGCCGATCTTCATCTGCCGCTTCTGTTTCAGCTTCAAGGTCCTCAATTTGACCACCAATCACTCCCTGACTTCCACCGGCAAAGGCGAGTTCGCTTACGAGCATTCCCGGAGGATGGGGCAGGGGTACCGCAGTCTCGCCCATCCATCCTAAAGCCAAGGTGATTAGCGCATTCCCAGCCAACAGAGCATTCGCTTCCCCGTATTTAATGTGGGTTGCGGGTTTCCCTCTTCTCAACTCATCATCATCCATACAGGGTAAATCGTCATGAATCAGAGTGGATGCGTGGAAAATTTCCAGAGCAGCCGCAGGTTTAAGGGCCCGTTTCTCCGGAGCACCCAAACATTCACAAAAAGCTAAAGCCAGGATGCCCCGTAAACGTTTTCCACCATTCAAACAGGCATAACGCATGGCTTCATGAACCACCGCCGGTCTGGTGTCCGCTGGCGGCAGATACCTGAGTAACGCATCATCTAGCACAATTTTTTTTTCGCCCATCCAGCTAGAGAGATCGAACCCGTTTTCCGTATCATTGACATTCATATAACTATCGATATAGTTCTTCTACCTTTTTATCAATCACGGAACCAGAATGCGGGAGTTTATTGATGCCAACCTATGATTATGTATGTCAGAAATGTGACCACCATTTGGAGGCCTTTCATTCAATGAGTGCAGAGTCTCTCAAAAAATGTCCAGAGTGCGGGAAACCCGAACTTAAACGTCAAATCGGAACCGGTGCCGGTCTGATTTTCAAAGGAAGTGGGTTTTATCAAACCGATTATCGGAGTGATAACTACAAAAAATCCGCGGAAGCGGATTCCGGAAAAGCCAAACCAGCAGAAACCAAAAAAGAGACAAAATCCGAAACGAAGCCTACCTCGTCTCCCGGAAAAACATGAGTCCCAAAAGAACTAAAGAACCTATGATTGCTTGTCCCAGCTGTGGGGTGGCAAATCGAATTGCTTCTCCCTTCTGCAAAGACTGCGGAGAACGGATTTATCGGGGTGGTGCGGCTCCCACGCCGGAAACGACTTCTTCTAAAAGGCAGAGCCGCATGGTCGGAGCTCTTAAAAGTTGCGTAAATGCCTTATTGTTTCTTTCGGTTGTGGCAATTTTAGGTCTCGCCTTTTGGCCCTATGCTTCCTTGAGTGTTCCCATGTCTGAGGACACTTCAAACATGTTCGGGCGTTATCTGGGATTTGTGGAGGCTGCGATTGAATCGGAAGAAACTCTTCCGCTTGCTCGTATTCCTCAACGTAACTTGAATGCCTACCTCGGTAAAAATAATCAGCCAAGTCGAAATAGATTATTGGGAGCTGTGTATTCCTCAACAAATCTGGAGCTTATCGCAAACGAACCGACGGGGCCTTTTAACCTTAGCACCCGGATTGTGATGAAACCCAGTGGAGTAGACTCCGAATTGCTCGTCAGTGATTTTCGGGTGGGACATCTGCCTTTACCGGCTTTCTGGGCGAGACCCTGGAGCCAATCCTTGGCGAGACGTTTTGATTTGGATGTAAGCGAGAGGCTATGGGATCATTTAACCCTCATAAAAGTCGAAGGCGCACAACTCTATATTGAGTTTCAGCTCTAAGGGATGAAGATTATCCTCCAGCGTGTTCGTAAGGCCAGCGTGGAGGTCGACAATATAATCGTAGGCCAGATTGATCAGGGCTTTCTGTTGCTGGTGGGCATTGGTAAACAGGATACTCCCGCAGATGCGGAATGGTTGGCGCGAAAAATATCCGGCCTCCGGATTTTCTCAGATACCGAAGGCCGAATGAACCTCTCGCTTTCAGATGTCGGAGGGCGTTGTTTAGCAGTTAGTCAGTTTACGCTGTATGGGGATTGCCGAAAAGGCTCCCGACCCGGGTTTACCGCCGCCGCTCCTGCGGAAAAAGGCCGCGAAGATTTCGACTATTTTGTTGCGACTCTTAAAGGGCATGGCGTGTGCGTTGCGACCGGAATTTTTCAGACCGACATGCTCGTCTCCCTCGAAAATGACGGACCTGTCACCCTGATCCTCGAGCGGGAAGCTGGGAAATGAGGAAGTTTCCTTGGAGTGCGCAAGGCTTGCCACGTCAAAGGCGTGGTTGCTTGCGCCTTGCGCACTCCAGGGTGCTTATCGCACTTCTCTTCGCCCCCTTAACTCTTACCGCCCAAGAAAACGATGACCTCTGGATGCGTTCCCCAGCTGCCAGAGGACGGATTGAGGTCGTTGCGATGGATGCGGCAGAATCCCAGAAGCTAGCTTTCTGGAGTGAACGTAGCCTTAAACAATTGGAATCCGATTGGGGCGAAGTGATTCCCTTTCAAACGGGCCAGCCCCTGCGCATGCGAATTGATCCGGAAATACCTTCTGTGGAGCTAAGAGAGGATTGGAGGGAAGGTGTTTTGTATCAGACCATCATGCTTTCCCCATTCAGTATGCAGCAGGCCCCGGAAGATGTAGCCAATATATTCACGCGTGCGATGATCAAGCGAATGGGTTTAGCCGCGCAACCCGGAAATCAAAAAAATCTTCGCTGGAACATTCCGGAATGGTTAATCGTCGGATCTTCGCATGCCTTACTATCCAATCAATCGCGCATCCTTTTCGAATGGAACGTGCTTCAGGGTGACAAGGTGGGGGCAAGTTACCCGGAAGAAATCGCCCGACAGGAGCGCCTACCACCCACGGTAGCCGCCCACGGAAATGCCGCGTTACTTTGCCGTTGGCTTTTTCAAAAAAAACCTCTTAAATTTTGGCGGTCGTTAGCGTTGGAAGACCTCCGAGAGTCGGAAACGTGGTTAACGCTTTTTCCGAATCTCGGAACCTTTCGCACTCTTCATATCGAATGGGATTTATGGATTCAGAGAGATCGCCCAAAACTCATTGCGGAGTTTAGGATCGAAGACGCGGCCTGGGAGCGTTTAGAAAGAGAAGTGAAGTTTATTCCCGCCGTTTACGGCTGGTCTGCGAAGGATCTAAACCGTTACAAAGCCATCCCCTTTGCTGCTTTAGACAACTATTTAGACGACCCACGATTTGAAGCAGGCATGAAACAATGGAAATTGAGTCTGCAAGAAATCCGTTTTCGCCAAAGCCTAGAATTTAATGATAAGGTTTCTCAATACCAAGAAGCCGGAATCTTAGCCCTTAGAGCATCTAGAGCCAAAGGGAAAAAACGGGAGCGGTTGTGGAAGCAGGCGGATGAGATGATGAGAATCTATCAACCTTAACCTTCGGATTCTTTTTCCTCTTTTCTCGAAGACTCTGTTAAACGCTGGCTTCTTATCCGTAAACTACCTTCATTCATAGGTTTTCTGAGGATTAGAAGTGTTCTTCGACCAGATGAGAAACGCATTTGGTTTTTTAAAACTAAATGTAATTTATTATCTTGGTTAATGGCCATTGCAATCGGAACCGGGTTCTTAGTATGAGATTTGATACTTATAGGAGGAGATGCACCAGGAGGGATTGCGATTGCTTGTGACCCAAATGCAGCAGTAAATGTGATAGGCATCGTGTTGAAAATCACCATAGACTCATCAGGATAACTCATTTCCGAATCAAACATCTTAGTGATAGTGTAAGGGCCATCCTCCTTTACAGGATCAAAGAAGAGAATAAGGTCACCTGAGGTAAGTTCCTTTGGCAATTTCACGACGCCAACTCCTGTAAAGACTTTATCACCTTCGTCGTTGGTCGTGATTCTAAAAAACGTTAAAGGGGCCGGGCCTTTATATTCATATGCTTTACTTCGTTGGTAGAGGCTGAACCGTAGTTCTTCTGGTTTTTCAGGATCACCTTTGGGTAAATAGTAGATGCCCTCCCAATTTCCCGATACTAATGGGAAAATAGAAAACGTAATATCCACAGTCGCTGGATCGTCTGGGTTGACGGGTTGGGCGCTAACATCTTGCAATCCACATATCAGAGAACATAGGCAGAAAATATGTTTATAAATCTTCATCAGTTAACCATCTAAAGGACATAATTTGAAATTTACGCATATTCAGGAAATTTGCGGCAACAAGCATAGGATTTGTTCCGTCAATCTTTTGGGGGATCCTCTGAACGACCACTTCACAGGTTGCGGAACTTAGGACGTTCCCCGTACTTGGATTCATATGTTTTCCGTGGGCTCTGATTTTAAACGTATCAGATCTGGTTGAAGCATAGGGAGCAATTTTCGTAAAAACATCATTCTGTCTAAGGTACACATTGGAATATTCAAACAAATCGTCATTCACGCCAACCCCACTTGAGTCTGTTGCGTCATCAATGGCATCCTGAATGATCCCTGAGTTAACAAAGCTTTTAAGGTCAGGGAAAGGCTCTGTTTTTTGTTTAAGTTGCTCCACAATATACGTGGCCACCTCCTGAATTTGTTCCTGACCACTCGTTCCCCCAAGAACTCGAACACCTTGAGCAAAAGCGTTTTCCGGTTTCTCAATCTCTGCATTACTTACAAAGTAATCCTCCAAATTAGCTTGGAGTTGGGGCAGTCTTGCAAAGACTCCGGTCCTTGGAATGGCATTACCCGCTGGTTCGTCCAAAGCTTTAGCCGTGAGTATAGGTGCTGAGAGAACGGCTTCCCAAGCGGTTTCAGATGTAGAATTAATATTAAACTGACCGATGATGAGTTCGTTTTCCGCATCATTGATATCTGCGATGTCTGAAATCGTGTTGACCGAATTAACCAGACTTCCTACATGGAGTAAAGAGGGAGAAAGTAAGATATTTTGTGAGAACTCAACATTAAATTCTTTTGGTGAAAAATAATATTTGTCAAAGGCTTCATTGAAATCTGCAGCACCTGGACTTCCTATAAAATGAGGGGGTTTCCTGTAAAGAGGGAGTGACGTCAACTGCCCTACGGAAAGCACGTTTTCAGTAGGTACGTCCACAATATACACAAATTGATTACTTCCGTTGTGGCCTTCGGTTGCTTCAAGTTCATCTCGGAAAAAATCAAGTTGACTGAAAAGTTCAGGGCCGTTTTGGAAGATAAGACGAGGATCTAGGTCCGCGGGAATGATGTAATCACCGATGCGTTTGGTAACACCGCTAGAGTCAGTAAACTCAAAAGATGATTCAAGAAATGGATCAAGAATAGGAATATTTTTCATGAGTTCTTTCATGGATCCCTTATCAGCCTCATCAGACCATAATCTAAAATGGTAAGCAAAAGTGTAATCTTCATCTAATGTATATAAGCCACTGGATTTACCGATATTAAAATCTGAAAAGGATTCTTGATAGTCCATATTCGTAAAGGCAACATCTTCTCGTTCAATTGTGATTTCTTGAATTACATCAACATCTGTCAACAGAGCATTATAATTTGGTTCGATAACCTTAATCACCAAGGGCACGTTTGCATGAGTACTTTCAACGGTTATTATAGTGTCATCTGGGGGTAATGGGTTTACCCAGCCTGTTCCGATCGTCCTTGATAATCCTTGAGATTGTGAAGGTGCTAAACTTTTATAGACTTCACCAGGTAATAGAACGGAGGGGTCACCTGGTGAAATAGGTGAAATTTCAACAGAAGTATAGTAACCTACGGAGGTTGAACTGTTTCTGTTGGCAGCATCATCCATGGATTTCACCAAGGTTGGCTTCGTTCCCGAACCATCTGTAACCGTGAGAGTAGGTAATCCTTCAAAAAGTAATGTAACTTCGCCAAAGGTTCCCGAATCAAGAAATAGGGGCAAAGAATAAGGGTTTAAAAATTCCGCTCCTATATGATACCGGGTTTTAACTTCTCGATCCCCCGGATTAAAAAACAATCCAACGTATAGTACAGCTTCCGTTAAGATGGGCCTAGGACTGAAGTAAGGATCTCCTTCCAGAATCCCTAAATCTGCAGGATCACCATATTCAATTTGCAGGGTGTCTGCTTTATCAGGGTCTAAAAATTTTCTAGTTTCGTCGGTGTGAAGAAAACTGTCATCGTAAGATTCCGTAGCCGAATAAACATCTGTTGCCGTATCGGATGGGGCCAAGTCGCTAAGATTTACTTTTAACCCACCGTCTACGGAATTTTCTAAAACCCCGTACGCAATCGTAGTAATATCATGAAAGGGAAGATCAGTATTGATGGGTTGAAAAATTAATGCATTAGAGTCGTCTTTAGCGATGAGATAATCGGTGATAGATCTTGCTCTATCGATGCTTTTAGGGAGATTCGCGTCTTCTAAATCGATTGTGGGTGACGTAAAGAAAGGTTCTAAATTAATTCCAAAGTCGATTTGATATTCAGCAAATCGTCTTTGCTCCTCATCCGCTAGGTTAGGCCCATTATATATATCAATAGCCTGACGTCGTGCACCCACTGAAGCTTTTACCCCCTCATCCGCAACCCAATAAGCCACTTCTCCTATCTTGGCCCCTGATTCATCATTGATATCCTCTAGAGGAACGCGAATTGCAGGAATGGTATTCACCGAAGGGAAAATTTCGAAACTGTTTGCTCCCGCTCCGTTTACAGGATCAGGCGAAATTCCGGAAACTAACCAAACAGGATTTGGTTCGACTCCTCCCAGCAAATTATTTTCCCATACCCCTGTCCAGAACCCATTTGCCCCTGATACTGTCGCTCCCAAGATGTCTGCTCTAGCTGTGACTCTTTGATCAGAACCGGCTGCTACTTGTAATTTATTTAGCGCTAGATGCATCCCTAATTTTGCATTTTGACGTGCCTGCACGAGATCAATTCTATTTTGTACAGAACGGAGCTCTAGGCGAACATAAACCGTTAACGAGAGGACCATGACCAACAAGAGGGTTACCACAAGCAGGGTAAGAAGCAGGGCACTACCGGATTTTGATGAAGAAGAGAGTTTTTTCATGATGCTGATACCTTAAACTAGCCAGCCTTCTGAGTTCGACAAATTCTTAATGGTTAGAAAATCACTAAAGCGTTTGAAAAAATACATAAATGTAGCTCTTGCTGGCATAGTTAAATCATACACCGAATATTTACGGGCGTTTAATCGATACTCACGAAAAGTCGGTTATAGATCGGAAATCGTGCTCCACAGCCCTTTTTTGCCTGCTTCGGCTTCGTTTTGGGCCTCGGCATACAGGTCGAAGAATGCATGGGGATGGCTTGTGTCGTGAAGCGCCAGCCCGCTTTCGATTTGCTTGAGGTTCACATTGGTGCCAGAGACCAAAACATGGACACGACTCCCTGGAGTGAGCTCTTCCGTGCCCCGGCTACCATCTTCACTATATAAAAACAGATTTTGTTTACGAATAAACGCCAATAAGGTCTTGTGTGCGGATGTTCCAAATACGGCCGCTATGGCTGGCGAAACTTGGTGCTTCTCTGCCCAAGCGATTACTGCCGGATTCTCCGCGTTACCCCGCGGTGGACTAGTTAGACCTGCAAAACGTAAAGGAAAAACCGGATTTAGGTTGGGGCGATCCCATCCGCGCATCTGAACGTCGAACGTTTCACCATCGATTACCTTTTGGCATTTGAATAAAACGTTATCTTGGGCCACTAGGTTGCGGACCGCCATCATTTTGGGCCCGACATAAAAGGTCATTAAACAGGTGAAACCGATGACAGAAACGAGAAAGAGGGTGACGTAGATCTGATTTTTTTTTCGGGAAGACATAAGGGAATGGATGAAGAGTTTACAAAAGGATGCACGCAAAATCGATAGACAATCCTGAATTTTGAGAGCAACGCTTGACAATACCCCCGAATCCAACTATTTCCAGCTTCACTTCGGCGGTGTAGCTCAGTGGCCAGAGCAGAGGAATCATAATCCTTTAGTCGGGGGTTCGACTCCCTCCACCGCCACCATTTTCTTTCCTTCGGAAAGATTTTGTATCCTAGACATTCCTGTAGGTGATTACGAGTGGCTACGCCGCGATTGAAAAAAGTGGCTCAACCCCATAATTGGGGCAGGTTGCATAGCCGCTTGGGAACACATACCCCTTCTTTTTGAGCAAAGGTTAGTTCGGTCGTATCAATTAGCCGTTCATGATGATGTCTATTCCAGATCAGCTCTAAGTTCCTCGCCATCTTCGAGGGGCCTTAGAAGTGGCTTTGGCACGTGTCACTAAGGACAATATAAAAGGGTTACTCAAGGGCGCATTCACGAATGGGTGAAGATGGTGTGACTCGGACAGGCGGTATCGGCATCGGGATGGCTATCTGTATCGAAGCTGAAAACATGGAAACGCCAACCAATTAAAAGATTCTACCCATAAAGATGGGGCGAACCCGTTCCAACTACCGTAAGGAAAGTGCTTCAGGGCTCAGAGTTTCGATTCCGATTAGGAGTTTCTCCAAATCGTGAATGCGCCCGTTACTCAAACTTGCGGGTATAAGGAATTATGGAATAGGGGTATTTACTTCACTGGACCTAGAAAATACGTTTTATGAAATCGAAATTTTTTGCTTCAAATCACCTCAAAATGACACGGAATTTCCGGGCCGTAAACGGCTCCGGCCACTTTTCGCAGGGTGGCTGTAGGCCTTTAGGCCACAGATCGTCTATTATCTCAAAACAATCTGAAGTACAGGGATGCAAAACAAACCAAAAAACCGTAAACGGAATCTAGTCCAGCGAAGTGAATACCCCTATTATGGAATTGGGAACGTGCGTTTTTAGTAGCGCGTGAAAGAAGCTCCCAGCTCCCAGCTCCCAGCTCCCAGCTCCAAGTACTACTCCACACTGCTTCCGCGCCAGTGGAGTTTATTTCTCAACACTTCCCAGTAGTTGTAATCTGGGAGTTGCAGCAACTCTACCTCAGTTCCGCAAAATTTTACCGTGAGCTTAGCTCCCGGATTCATTTCCAAAACGGGTTGGCCGTCGCAGGCAAGCACCAAGGGTTTTGAGTGAGGGGCTAGTTCAATACCTACCTCTGATTTGCCCGAGAGCACCACGGGCCGAACGGTCATGGAATGAGGGCAAATGGGGCTGAGAACCAAGTTTACATTTTCAGGACTCAAAATAGGACCTCCAGCGGAGAGGGAATGTCCCGTACTTCCGGTAGGTGTGGAGATAATCAAGCCATCGCAGGTGTAGGTGGTCATTGGAACTCCGTTGACCGTCACATCCAAGGTCGCAATCTGCGAGCTGGTACCCCAACTCATCACCACATCATTTAATACCCGCGCATAGTGTGGCTCTTCATCGGAATTTTTATAGCAACATTGTAACAACTGACGCGATGACGTAATTAACTCGCCCTTAACTAAGGCTTCCAACGTTTCGTCCACTTGGTCCTGAGTGATGCTGGTGAGGAATCCGAGTTTACCGAAATTGATTCCCAATAAGGGAAGAGGATGCTCTCCCATTCGGCGAACCGCGCTAAGCAATGTTCCATCGCCACCCAACGTAAGCACCGCATCGGATCGCGAAAAGAGTTCGTCACAGGGGAGGCAAGGGTGCTCCGTAACCAAGTCGGAATCATCCGCTTCAAATAGCAATTCAAGACCGAGCGATTCCGCTTTTTTGATTAGCGACGGAAGCAATTCTTTCGCACCGGGTTTCCCCTGATTTACAATGACAGCTAGGGTTTTCATTTAAGGTTTGAATACCTTTAGTTTTAAATCGAGAATGCATTTAAAATGTTTTCGATTGCTTGAACATAGTATTTGATTTTCTTCAGCTGCAGTTGCCGCGATCAATGCATCGCTCGCTTTTAAACCATCCGATAAAGAATACGAATCAATATAAACACTTGCCCGATGCCCTATGTTTTCGGAAAGGGGCAGGACTTTGAATCCAAACTCTTTGAGAAAGCTTTTTGTGACATCTTGCTGTTTTCGATTCTTGGCGCCTTGCAGCAATTCCATGTAACTTTGAACGGAAAGAAATTTTTCTTTTTCTTTATCCATCAATGAAGCTGCTTTGGTGTTTCCACGTTGAACCCAAATAAAAACGTCTGTATCAAAGATCATGATATCGTTCTTTACGGAGTTCGTTCATTTCTTCCCCAACCGAAAGCTCACTTGAGGAAGTGCTTCCAAAAAAAGGGTGGGTTGAAATTTTTTCACTTGAGGGTGTATTTGCGGGAGTGATGGTTCCCTTGGTTTTGCCTCGATACAGAATTTGTACGTTCTCCTGCCTATCTAGTGCTTTTAGCACATCTTTCATTTTGTAACGTAAATCAACAATATTAGCCTGCATGATGAAGTCTCCTGTATAGTTCCTCTATACATCTAGTAGGGCGGAAGATCAAGAGCCTTTCAGAGAGTTTTGCTAAAGGAGAATGGGTCTCCCGACCCGTTTGCACATCCCACGAAACTAATCACACCCGAAGGGGGGGCGGAGACTCATTCTCTTTTAGCCGACATCCGTGATCTCTTTAATTTTCCATCGCGCTAAAAATTCCACATTTCCTTTTGGGCCTTTGAGGGGAGATCGTTCGACTCCGAGCCATTCCCACCCGAGCTGTTTTACTCCGTAGGCATGAATATCTTCTACGACCCGTTGTCGAATGTCTTCATCCACCACTACGCCTTTGCGCAGGTTTTTTTGGCCGGCTTCAAATTGAGGTTTTATGAGCGATACGATTTGGGATCCCGGAAGCAGAATACGGTCGGCTGCGGGAAGAATGAGTTTCAGCGAAATAAAACTGGTATCGATCGAACAAAAGGTGGGGCGAGGAATGAAATCTTCCGCATCTATATATCGTGCGTTGGTTTCCTCGCGCACGTCCACACGTTCATCATTTCGTAAATCCCAATGAAGTTGTCCTTTGCCTACATCGACCGCATAGACTTTAACTGCGCCATGTTGAAGCATACAATCCGTAAATCCGCCGGTACTGGAACCAATATCAATCGCTACGGCCCCTTTAATAGGCAAATCCGGCCACGCCTTGACCGCTCCCATTAGTTTTTCGCCTCCTCGGCTTACAAAAGGAGGAGGGGATTCTAAGTCGAGTTCTACATCGTCTTGAACCGTGAATCCCGGTTTGGTGGCCATTTGCCCATTTACCCGTATTTTCCCCGCTCGAATAAGGCGCTGAGCCTTTTCCCGACTATCGGTTAGTTCACGCCGAGCCACTAACACATCCAAACGGATCTTCACCATAGCTTATGGAAACTCGGTAAAGGGGTTTTCTCGAAGTGCTTTGGGGGCTTGCAGAATCACACTGGCGACCAGCGCCCGCTTAAAGGTCTTCTTTTTTTGGAGTTCTGGCCGTGAGGTTTTAGTACGAATGGCTCGTATGGATTGCAGTTGAACCGACGGTACCAAAATACTGCTGGCTGAAAGATCCACCATCATCGATCGAACATTCTTGAGTGCCTCATGTTGAAGGGCCTGATCGGCATCCCCATGTATGATTTCGACCGCTTCCTTTATATCAGAAATCTGTTTAAAGGAGGCCTCCATATCTAGATCGCCGATATCGTAGTTTCTGGACGCTTTGGCTTTTTCGGGCAGATTAGCTAGGGCCGTGGCGGATGAGGTCGTGGTGGGCGGTGGACCATTGAACTGAATCATCGGTTGCACAACCTTACGCTTCGGAATTGGAGGTGGAGGGGGAGCAGGAGCTCTCTGTTGAGCTTCTGGCGCTACCTGATTAGCCAGATTTTTCAGGAACTCTTGAAGGTCATTTTTAGGTGGGGTTACGCTGGGCTCCGATGCTGTTTTTTTACCTGTCCGTCGTTCTTCCTTTTCTTGCTCCTCCTGCAGTTTTTTCATTTCCGCCGCTTTGTTTTTGGCCTGTTTGCCCTGCACCAAGTTGCTGAACAGCCAAAAACCTCCTACCAGAAGGTAGATCAAGACGGAGAAATCAAATTCGGCGAGGAGGTTCATGAAAAGTTAAAAGGGAAGATGAATCGCTATGGCTAGCGCTATCGACATCGGACATGGCATAACCGGAAATTGATTACGAATGTGAACTAGATGTCGATAGCGATTTTTCATTAGTCCTCTTGGTCCCCTTCGGCTATGCTTTCACGCATAGAGGTGTCGGCAAGAACATTTTGCATTCTGTAGAAATCCATAATTCCCAGATTACCGGAACGGAAAGCTTCGGCGATGGCCTGAGGGATTTCCGCTTGGGCTTCAATCACTTTGGATTGCATTTCTTGAACTCGGGCACGCATTTCCTGCTCGGCCGCAATCGCCATTGCTCGACGTCCTTCGGCTTCTGCCTGACGTAATTTTTTATCGGCTTCTGCACGTTCGGTTTCCAGTAAGGCACCTACGTTGGCTACCTCACGGGTTCCACTCACCCCGGCCACGGAAACGTCTGCGATATCAATGGAGACGATTTCAAAGGCCGTGTTTGCATCCAATCCGGACGACAACACCCGACGACTAATATCATCCGGATTCTCCAAAACGTGTTTGTAGGTTTCCGATGAACCAATTGCCGAAACAATTCCCTGACCTACCCGAGCAATAATGGTTTCCTCGGTGGCTCCACCTACCAAGCGTTGAAGGTTGGCGCGAACCGTTACCCGAGCTTTCACTAAAAGACGGATCCCGTCTTTGGACACTGCATCCAGATACCCGTTACTCGAATTTTGGTCGGGACAGTTAATGACCATCGGGTAAACCGATGTTTTAACCGCTTCATTTACATCACGGCCGGCGAGGTCGATGGCTGCAGCCTGTTGGAAGGAAAGTTCGATGTTGGCTTTGTCCGCGGCGATCAACGCGCGAACCACGTTCATCACATTACCACCCGCGAGGAAGTGAGCTTCTAGGTCATTGGAGGTGAGAGTTAGCCCGGCTTTGACCGCTTGAATCCGGGAGTCGACTACCAGTTTAGTATTCACTTTCCGCAGGCTCATGGCCACTAGGGTCAACAACGGAACCTTCGCCCCGGAAACCGCCGCGCGAATATAGATTTTGATAAAGTTGAGCAGCAGAGCTGCGATCAACAGAAGAATGACGGCTACGAAACCAATGAGATAGGGCATGTTATTTATCCTTACGAATGTTTTTTTAGAGAAGGGGGAATTTCAAGTTTTATGACATGTTGTGAATTCCGGATGCTGATAATAATGGAACCTAATCCCCAACAGGAAGTCATAAAATAAATCATGTCTCCAATATAGGCTAAGGTGAACGTACTGTAAAGCACCACCAGACCAATAAACAAGCCAAGGGCAAGTTTACCGAAGCTAAGATCGGATTTTTGTCGAAGAATTAAGAGTCCTAAGGCGTAGGCCACCATAATTTTACCTGTGTAAAACATCAGCCCGGTGACCAGCAATAGAAAGATCCCTACGCCAGTGCCTATCACCGATGCAGCCAAAAAATACCCGGAGAAACTCATGACCAGAAAGGAAACTAGACCAATGGTTAAGGCCGGATTGCGATGGTGAAGCAACAAATCCACATTTTGACCTGTAAAGCGGGGGACTACCCTCAGAAAAATGAGGCCAATGATGTACGCACTAAGAAATTGAAGACCCAAGAGCATCCACTTCCACTGTTGAACGTTCTTTTCAAACGGAGTGGCTTCATCGGTAATCTGTTTTCGTTCCCCTCTTACCTCAACCCCTTGCGGGATGGGGAGCGATTGTTTCGAACGGTTCAATAGATCCCCATGAATGATGGTTCCTGGTAAAAGTTGAATCGTAGCCGCTTTCAGGGTCAGATTTCCCAACACTTCGGCTTCCAGAGTCGCATTGGGCGCTTCGATCCACAAGTCCCCCTCGACTCTCCCTTTGACCGTCGCCCGTTTACCTGCCGTTAGCACCGCATTTCCTTTAACAACTGCGTTGGTATTAATCAGTAGATTTCCGATACTAGAAATCGCCCGTAGATTTCCGCCCACAGTTCCGTCAACCGTAAGCATTTCCAAGGAGAGCAGGCGAAGGTCTTCGTCGATCGTGCCGCTAACCGTAATAAATCGGCCTCCAGCCCAAACATCATCCTTAAACTCACCGCTCAAAGTAATCTCGTTCCCGAGTGCAAAGAAGTCATCCTGCGCCAGCCCGTCAAAGGCCACAGTTCCCTCAAGCAGTCTCCACGTTTCACCTGTGAGTTCCTCCGCCTGTGCCCCCACCAAACCACATCCCAAACCACATCCCAGTATCAAAGCCCAGATCCACCTCATACGGAGGCCTCTGATGCTACGTTAACCACCACTCTGGATCCGTGGACTTCAATAACCTTAATAGATGTTCCTTTGTCGATATATCCTCGGTTCGCGACCACATCGGTTCTCATGTCATCAATTTGCGCAAATCCGCTAGGACGTAAATCGGTTTCTGCAATCCCTACCTTTCCGATCAGGGGGCTGGGTGCAGAATCGGCTGCTGATTTTTTCAAAGAGGTTTGCAGGGAAAATCGTTGACCGATTTTGGTAGTTGGCATTTTGGAAAGCCAGAACATAAATCCGGTAATGGTTAAACCCACCATCCCTAAAGCCACGAAAGATCCGTAGGTGAATCCGAATGCGGCAATCGCAAAACCACAAGCGATGAGTAGACAAACCGCCCCGATCAGGCCAACAATTCCTCCCGGAATGAACACCTCGGTTACAAAGAGTAAAAAGGCGATAAGGGTGAAGATACTGAAAATTAGCGTGTGATTCATGATGATAATTCCTAAATTTTTGTAACCACTAGACGATGATTCCTAACTTCAAACACCCGAACAAGGCTGTCGGCCTCCACGTAGGTTCCATCGGAAATGGCATCATATTCTTTGTCCCCAAGTAAAACGGTCCCCGATGGGCTTAAGGGCGTTAACGCTTTTCCTGATTGTTGAATTAGAGAATTTAAGTGAGTGGTCTCCTCGTCTTGGTCGTCGTTTTGAAGCGCATCTGCAAGCACTAGCTTGCTACCCAGGAAGTTGTTTTCTCCAAGTAGTCGCAATGCAAGGATGGCAAACAGTACAGAAGCAATAACACCTAAGCCCACATTTGTTACCGCGGTACCGAAATTCCCCACGTTATCAAAAGCAGGAAGTTCTCCAGGATTGCCTGGGAAACGAATACTCATGGCTCTAATCAGACCCACACAGAGCAGAGCTAATCCCGAGATACCCGCGATTCCAAAGCCAGGGAGGATAAAAATTTCTACTACGATCAACAGCAATCCGATCCCTACGAAAATTAAGTCCTCCATGCCGGCTAGTCCTGCCACATTGTGTCCAAACACCACAATTACAAATATGATAGCTGCGCCACCCCCTGCCCAGCCGATTCCTGGAGACTGTATTTCCAAGTAAAAGAGTAAGCCCGCCAAGCCCAAGAGAAGAGGAGCCACTTGCGTGATAAGCAGAGCCAGGTCATCCGCAAGAGAGGGAAGGAGCTCAATCCGCTCTGCATCGGCGAATCCAATTTCCCCCAGCATCTCATCTATATCGGCTACCGTTCCTTCCGAAAGTAAACGGCTACCATCCGGTAAAATCATTTCGGCTTCTTGGTTGGTGAGGGTAAGAATATTTCCTGCTTTCGAAAGCACGGTCCCATCTTCTAGCGTGTAGACCAAATCCCTGCGAACCATGGCACGTATCAGCATTTCGTCTCGGCCTTTAGCTTGGGCGATACTGCGAACCACTGCATCCATGTACGACTCAATTTTTTCTCGTTCCGCTTCCCCCTGTTCCACATAACCACCCTGACCCATAACCACGGGCATCGCATCACCAATGGTAGAGCGAGGGGCCATGTAAATTATATCGGTGGACATAGCGATAATCGCCCCCGCCGAAATAGCTTCCGCCTCGACAAAGGTATAAGTTGGGATGTCTAGATCAATGATCAGACTCGCCATTTCCTTCATTAGATCCACTCGGCCTCCCGGGGTATCCATCAGTAACACGATCGCATCTGCCTCTGCTTCAATCGCCTTTTCTACGCCACGACGCAATAGGAAGAGTTGCGGATGCATAATCGCTTGCCGTACCGGAATCAGAAATACGGTTTTTTTCTCAGCCGATGAGTTATCCAGCTCCGCGCTGAGAATTCCACTAAAGAAGCAAGGTAGTAAAAATAGTCGTAAGATGAAGTTTTTCATAGTTGTTAGTTAAGTAAATTATTCTTACTGCTAACCGCGCTCAATGTCAAAAGCTACAGGCGCATTTTGTATGTAGTTCTGCGGCCCCCGCGGTAAACCTAAGCCGGTCCAGACGTTCTAATCTGAAGAAGCTGTAAGTTTGGTCAATGGGTCTCCAGAGAGTGGTCGTTGGCGTTTACGCCACGGGGACTCTAAGAAATCGCCAAGGAATTTAGGTAGAGTATTGGTTCTGGGCCACGCACCTGCAGAGATCTGGTCACGGTGGCCATGCTCGGTTTTCTGCTGGCCGAGCGGGGGCGGGACTGACAGCCTGTAGTGTGATGCTCTCCAGCCTCTTTCATAATCCCTGCTCCGCTACGATTTACACGATCTACAAAGAGACAGGCAGCCAGCGTTGGACGACAATTTCTAAACGGATGCCCTTGGCTTTGGGGATTGTAATGTGCAGTGCGCTGCCCTTTTTTTAGCGGCTCTGGATTTAAACCTCAAAATTCCAAGGTTTTTTGGTAAAGAAAATAGCTTGGGTGACGTATGATCCTGTCGACTGTATAAAAAACCATGAAACTAACCAACCAAACACCACTTAATTTTCCTTCCCGTATTTTAGTCACCGGCGGCGGGGTCCGCGTAGGCAAAGCCATTTCCTTGGCTTTGGCTGAGGAAGGGGTTGAGGTATTGATCCATTATCGCACTAGCAACGATGCCGCCGAAGAAACGGCGGAGATTATTCGTACACGGGGCGGGAAAGCGGACACGGTGTGCGGAGATCTGGGTTCGATCGACGGTCCTGCGAAGGTCATGCAGCAAGCCTTAGCGAAAGGACCGCTGCATGGGTTGATCAACAACGCGGCGGTCTTTAACCGCACTCCTTTGGCCGATAGCGATCACCAAACCTTTATGGATGAACTGGGTCCTAATCTTCTTGGCCCACTAGCATTGATGCGCCTGTTTGCCGCCCAAGGTCTGAGAGGTAACATTATCAACCTCGTCGACCGACGTGTTGCCGCGCACGATGCCGGCGCGGTTCCTTATCATCTTTCAAAAATTGCCCTTGCCGAAGCCACCCGTTTGGCCGCGCTTGAATTTGCTCCCCGCATTCGGGTGAACGGAATTGGACCTGGAGCTATTCTTCCCCCTCCGGGCAAAGAAGATCAGGCCGATTATCTCGAAATCCATGGTGGCAAAGCCCCCTTGGATCACCGCTGCTCCCCTGAGGACATCGCCAACACCATTATATTTTTATTAAACGCCCCAGCCATTACCGGACAGATTCTCTTTATCGACGCCGGACAACACTTATTAGGAAACGGAGTATGAGCGATCGCATTTACATACGGGATTTATCCCTACGCACCATCATCGGAATTTTCCCCGAAGAACGGGTCAAACGACAAGACGTCATCGTCAACGTGATCATGGAAGTCGAAAGCCACGCCCCCGCGGCAGCGTCCGATCAGATTGAAGATGCGACCGACTACAAAACCATCACCAAACAGATTATTGATCATGTCGAAGGCAGTGATTACAATCTTATCGAAACTCTCGCCGAAAAGTGCTCCGACATCTGCCTCGCTGCCCCCGCCGTTCATACTGTCACTGTCACCATCGATAAACCCGGCGCCTTACGTTTTGCCAGAAGCGTCGCGGTCGAAATCGTGCGTAAAAAGTAGTTCGCGTATCCGAGGCATGAAAACCTGTAGTGTGGGCTAACTTCCGGGCCCTGAAGCGCTCCAGCCACACTCTACTACGTAAAATAAACGTGGCTGTAGGCCTTCAGGCCACAGATTTTCAACCTACAGTATTCACGGCAAAAATGACTTTCCTTTCGTTGTAGATTGATCTGTCGAAACCCCTACGCATACTCTTCCCCGTGAGACGGCCTGTGGTACTCTTCATTCTATCTCTAGGGTTTATTCTTCAGGCCGAAGACATCGTCACTAGGGTCCGCGGAGGAAAGGTAAGGGATGGCGAACCATGTATGATTTCTTGTTTATTCCTAAATACTCCTTTCCTACATGAAAGAAGCTTGAGCAGTTATTTCCGCGGATAATTTATTTTTTATGCCCTTCGTGGCGTAAAACCAAAATCTTTGTTCGAATTCCAGTTGTTACGCAATCACCATCATCAAATCACCGGTGTCCACTTGAGTACCGGGTTTCACTAACACCTGTTCCACGGTTCCATCTTTTTCGGCGTAGACCGTGGTTTCCATTTTCATGGCTTCGAGCACCAGAAGTTTTTGACCTTTGGTTATTTCTTCCCCTTCAACCGTGGCGACGGTGACTACCATGCCGGGCATACTGGAACCGAGATGAGTCGCATCGTTGACATCGGCTTTGGCTCGATGGGAGGCGGTGTCATCTAGTTTTTTGTCGACCACATCCACCGAACGCGGGATGCCGTTGAGTTCGAAAAATACGGTACGGGTTCCGTTTTCGTGGGGTTCCGATGTAGACAAGAATTTGATGATGAGTGTTTTACCAGGCTCAATATCAATTGAGATTTCTTCACCATGTCTCATGCCATGTAAAAATACCGGAGTGGGTAGAACACTGGTATCACCAAACAATACGTGATGCTTCACATAGTCTGTGAAGACTTTCGGATAGAGTACGTAGGAGAGAACTTCCTGTTCGCTGGGCTCGGTAGGCATAAGCTTCCGAACCTCTTTGCGGGCGGCATCGAAATCGACGGGAGGCAGGGTGGAGCCCGCCCGGCCGCGCATAGGTTTTTCGCCGCGGAGAATTTGTTTGACCACGCCTTTCGGAAATCCTCCGTGAGGCTTACCCATTCGTCCGCTGACCAAATCTTTGATCGAGGAAGGAAAGGCTAACTCTCGGGTGGGATCTAAGGTGTCTTCGGCTTTGAGGTCGTTCGCTACCAGAAAAAGGGCCATGTCTCCGACCGCTTTACTCGTCGGGGTTACCTTGACGATGTCCCCGAAGAGTTGGTTTACATCGGCATAGGTGCTGCAAATTTTGGGCCACTGTTGGGCCAGCCCTAGCGCGCGCGCCTGCTGAAGTAAGTTGGTGTATTGTCCACCGGGCATTTCGTGACGATAGAGGTCGGAGGTGGCAGGCAAGGTCTCACTTTCAAAGGCGGTGTAAAATTCACGTACGTTCCGCCAATAATCTGCCAACTGATCCAAATGCTTTGGATTCAATTTCGTGTTACGCGGAGTGAAACGAATGGTTTCCGCCAGGGTATTTAAGTTGGGTTGAGAGGTGCCTCCCGAGAGAGGGGCCATCGCCGCGTCTGTAATGTCCAATTTTACTTTTGTCGCATTGAGAATCGATGCGGCTTGAATGCCAGAAGTATCATGAGTGTGTAAATGAATGGGAAGTCCTACTTCCTGTTTTAATGCCTTGATTAACACGTGGGCGGCGTCGGGTTTTAGTAATCCCGCCATATCTTTTACACATAGAATATGTGCACCCATTTTCTCAAGCTCGCGCGCCAAATTCAGGTAGTAGTCTAAATTATATTTTTGGCGTGAAGGATCGAGAATATCTCCAGTGTAACAAATACACGCTTCGCAGAGCGCACCATGCTTACGGGCAGCTTCCATGGCCACTCGCATATTAGGAAGATAGTTCAGCGCATCGAAAATACGGAAGACATCTAACCCTGCGTTGGCAGCTTCTTTCACAAAGGCCCGCACGACATTATCAGGATAGTTGGAATAGCCCACCGCGCTGGAGGCCCGAAGTAACATCTGAGTGAGCAGGTTAGGAGCCTTCTCACGGATCCTAGCCAGACGTTCCCACGGATCTTCCTTTAAGAAGCGCATGGAGGTATCGAAGGTGGCACCGCCCCACATTTCTAAAGAGAAAAGCTGAGGGCATAAACGCGCGTAAGCCTCGGCAATATTTTCCATGTCCTTGGTTCGCATACGAGTGGCGAGTAGAGACTGTTGGGCATCACGAAAGCTAGTATCGGTAATTAACAGACGTTTCTGGTTAACGATCCACTTGGAAAACTCATCTCCTCCCAATCGTTTGAAGATATCCCGAGTGCCTTCGGGTAGAGGCTCCTCATGTAAATAAACCGGTACCGGAGCCGGGTCCCGTCGTTTGGCAACGGGGCGATCTGCCACCAGCTCGTTTCCGTTGACCATGAGATCACCCAAAAAGAGTAACATCCGGTTGGCCCGATCTCGCCGACGTTTCATTTCGAATAATGCGGGGGTCTTATCGATAAAGCGGGTGGTGCAGCGTCCATCCAAAAAGGTGGGGTGTTTCAGAACCTGAGTTAAGAACGGAATATTAGATTTTACACCGCGGATGCGGAACTCCGCTAGTGCACGCTCCATGCGAAGAATCGCATCCGTAAAGCGGGTGCCACGTGCCGTAACTTTCACTAGCAGTGAATCAAAATAGGGAGTTACCACGGCCCCCGAAAAGGCGCTCCCGGTATCTAAACGAATTCCCATACCGCCTGAGGAGCGGTAGTGACTGATCTTTCCGTAATCGGGCAAGAAATTATTTGCGGGATCTTCGGTGGTGACCCGGCACTGAATGGCGAAGCCGTGAAGGTGAACCTTGCTTTGGTCCGCTAACCCAATCTCTTCATCCGACAGTTTCGAACCCTGTGTCACCAGGATTTGACGTTTCACCAAGTCTATTCCAGTGACTTCTTCGGTTACGGTATGTTCCACTTGAATCCGCGGATTGACTTCAATAAAATAGAACGCATTGGTATCTGCATCCACCAAAAACTCCACGGTGCCGGCGCAAGCATAATTTACTTCCCGTCCGATGGCGATGGCCGCATCACAAATGGCGGAGCGAATCTCGGAATCGAGATTTGGGGAGGGAGCAATTTCGACGACTTTCTGATGACGACGTTGTACCGAGCAATCCCGCTCAAAAAGGTGAACCAAGTTTCCGTGGGTATCTCCCAGAAGTTGCACTTCGATATGCCGGGCACGTTCGATAAATTTTTCAATAAAGACATCCCCACAGCCGAAAGCGGTCAGGGCCTCATTTTGAGCTTGTTCCAAACAGGGCTCCAAGTCTTTAACGGATTTTACCACCCGCATTCCTCGTCCGCCGCCGCCCATAGAAGCTTTAAGAATGACAGGGAATCCTAGTTTTTCTGCTTGTTTTAATGCGTCTTTTCCGGAGCGAACCGCATTTTTAGAGCCCTCTAGGATGGGCACGCCTGCACGCACGGCTAATTTACGTGCGGCCGTTTTATCCCCTAGTTCATCTAGCATTTCTGGAGTGGGGCCTACGAATAGGATCCCCTCATCCCTGCACCGACGGGCAAAGTCGGCGTTTTCCGAGAGAAATCCGTAGCCTGGATGAATCGCGTCTACGCCGACATCCTTAGCCATTGCAATGATTTTCTCTATGGCCAAATAATTTCGAATGGGTTCGCCCGGTCCACCGATTTGGTAGGCCTCATCCGCCTTGAAGCGGTGAAGAGAAAACCGGTCTTCGTGGGAATACATGGCAACGGTGCGAATGCCCAGTTCATGAGCGGAACGAAATACACGGATGGCGATTTCACTACGATTGGCGACAAGGAGCTTTTTAATCTTCATAGGTTAAGTCTTGGCCGATTCTTGGACGAAACGCAATCGCGAAAGTTTTGTAGATGGAAAATAGTGGGTTTGTTACTGATTATTTTATTGGGACAAAAAAATGAAGGCTTCGTTTCGTTTTGATGACGGATCGCTATGGGTCGATATCGATGTTCGATCCGTGAAACCATACGAAAAACGGGGCGCTTTCTGTTTTGTAAAAGACGGAAGTAGAGGAAGGGTAGAAGGCTGCCACCTTGACGTAGGATGCCAAAGGTCTGACGATGCATGGGGTTTGGGTGGGAATGACGGGGAGCGGGTGTAACCGTCGATCACTTTATCTACACGGTTCCGGCAACCTAAGGGAGATAGCCTTTCAGACTTCGGGATGTTTTGTTCAAATTCCCAGCCCCGCAAGCGTGGCCGGGCTATGGAGAGTCGCTCCGTTGGAGGGCTTCGGGTAGAGGGCGTCTTGTCCGATCTTCCAGAACCTGCGGTTCCCGAATCGGATTGGGATATGTTGAAATGAATGGGCTGCTGTTGGATACTTGTGCTATCCCCTATACTGGTAACCATGATCCCATTTAAACCTCAAAGATCAGAGTGCTCTTATTAAGTACTACTATTGTTTATGTTTCAGTGGTTAGCGCTGCGGAGCTAGCCCGTCTCTGTAAAAGGGACCGTGTTGATTTAGGAATACATCGGAAACCCTGGTTCACAAAAGCCCTAGCCCTTAATGGCTGGCAGGTGTTGCCTGTCAACTTGAACGTGATTGAGGAGGCTTACTCCTTACCGGAAAACTTTCATACTGACCCAGCTGATCGGATGATGGAAGCTACTGCGAGAAAAGATGATCTCACAGCTCTAACGACTAATCGCAAAATCTTGGACTACCCGCATATGGATGCCTCATGGTGGAAAAACCTTGAGGTTTTTGGGAGTGAGAGTTACTTGCCCACTGTTTCATTCGCATCCGCGCGAATCAAATCTTCATGAATCTGCTCAGGCATTTGTTAAAAAAATTGCTGAAGCCCCTTCTCTGTGGACCATTTATTAACCCGGTTTGGTAAAATTTTATGAAATCGTGATAAAAAAGCTCGATTTTGAAAGAGCCTATGTCTCCCGAAGAGGCCTTTGATCTAATTCATGTATTAAAGCATCCCTAAATTTACGGATTTTGACTGACACATCTTCGAGTTTGGAGGTCTGGCAGAATTTAGCTATTTCTGGTCGGGTAACCGGTCCTATGATTCATGACGCGAGGATGGCGGCTTGTAGTCTTTCGAATGGTGTAAGTATCTTGTATACAATCGACCGAGATTTATGTCGTTTTCCTAAATTGAAGGCGCGTAACCCTCTGATCACGTAATCCTGTATTTTCTTGTCCCATGAACGCTTGACATAAGGGCCGGATATCGTTATTTGCTCCTCCCTTCGTCATTTATATTGCCTGATGGTGTAATGGTAGCACAGGAGATTTTGATTCTCTCAGTCAAGGTTCGAGCCCTTGTCGGGCAACCACTTTTTATATTTTTATCCCCCATGAAATTAATTTCCGGAACTGCTCATCCTGAGTTGAGCAAAAAGATCTCTGAAGTAATCGGACAAAGCCTGACCAAGATTGAGGTCAAGCGCTTTCCCGACGGGGAGATTTTTGTCAAGATTTTGGAAAATATCCGTGGTCATGATGTGTTTATCGTTCAGCCGACTTGCACACCGGGAAATGACAACTTGATGGAATTGCTAATCATGATGGATGCTTGCCGTCGAGCAAGTGCCAAACGGATCATCTGTGTGCTCCCCTATTATGGGTATGCGCGTCAAGACCGAAAAGATCAGCCGCGAGTCCCCATCACTGCCAAACTTGTAGCTAATTTGCTTACCACAGCTGGTGCTAGCCGGGTACTGACCGTAGACCTTCACTCCCAACAGATTCAGGGCTTTTTCGATATTCCTGTCGATCATCTTTATGGCAGTCCCGTAATCGTTGGTTACCTAAAGAGCTTGGAGCTAGACAATTTGGTGGTGGTTTCCCCCGATACGGGTGGAACAAAAATGGCTTATGCCTACGCCCAATTGATGAATGCAGATATCGCCATCGTTGCCAAAAATCGCACCTCCGCCACGGAAGTGGATGTGATTAGCGTGGTAGGCGATGTGGAAGGTTGCAACGCGGTTTTGGTGGATGACATGACCACGACCGCAGGCACGCTCTGTGCAGCTAGCAAAGTTTTGAAAGAAAAAGGCGCGAAGACGGTTCGGGCCGCTGTATCACACTGTTTATTGAATGAAGATGGCATGACGCGGATTCGTGAATCCGCGATTTCGCATGTGGTCACCACAGACTCGGTTCCGCCTTTGGTGGATGAAGGGGACATGGTTACCCGCCTGAGTTTGTCCAACTTACTCGGCGATGCCATTATGCGCATTCACAATTATCAATCCGTAACCTCGTTGTTCCGGATCCACTAACTCTAAAACTAGACCAACTCGAGGAAACTTCCATGGTAAACCAAAATGTAGCTTTTAAAGCTGAAACCCGTACATCCGAGCATAAATCGGATCTTACAAACCTTCGTCTAGAAGGATTTATTCCTGCAGTCATTTATTCCAAAGGTGCTGCCGGCGAAACGGTTCAATTGAACGCACACGATTTTAACATGATGTTAAAGCATCATTCGGGTGAAAATCTCATGATCGAATTACAAGTTGGCTCCGGCGCGGCTCGTAACGTGTTGATCAAAGAAATTCAACATCACCCAATGACCGCACGTATTGTTCATGTGGATTTCCACGAAATCAGCTTGGATCGTATGATTAAAGTCTTGGTTTCCCTAGATTTCGACGGAACTCCAAAGGGGGTTCTCACTGCTGGTGGAACGTTGGATGTTCAAACCCGTGAAATCGAAGTGGAATGTAAAGCCTCTGATTTGGTTGAATCTTTCCTAGTTGACATAACTGCGCTGGAAATTGGGGATCACTTGACCGTTGCGGATGTGAAACTTCCTGAAGGTTTCGACCTGCTTACGGAAGGAAGCATCAGTATTGCTACGGTCCTGAAACCACGTGTGGCTTCGGATGAAGACGGCGAGGACACTGAAGCTGTTGCTGGTGAACCTGAAGTCATCACCGCTGCTGTGGACAAGGAAGAGGAAGCCGAAGGATAAAAGAATCTAATTCAGGAACTTTAGGATGACGGAAAAAGGAATCCGATTAATTGTAGGTCTGGGAAATCCGGGCGACTGTTATCGGAATACCCCTCATAACATCGGTTTTGAGGCGGTTGACGCCTTTGCCGACCGTCATCAGCTCCAGTTTCGTCGCGCTTTCGGCTTGCAAGCATGGGGTGCGACTTGGCAAAGAGAAGGTTCGAAGGTACGGTTGTTAAAACCCCGTACTTTTATGAACCGCTCCGGTGTGGCAGTGCGTAAAGCAATGCGACGCTGGAAAATTTCCCCCGAGGAAGTTCTACTCGTCTTTGACGATGTGGATTTTCCAGTGGGACGTTTGCGCATCCGTAGAAAAGGTGGAGCAGGCGGGCATAACGGTGTGACCTCTGTCATCCGGGAGCTAGACAATATAAAGGATTTCCCCCGGCTTCGGTTGGGAGTAGGTCCACGGCCTTCGGGGGACAAGCTGATTGATTATTTGCTTGGCTCTTGGCAACCGGAACAAGCCGACGATGTGTCGGGGTTGCGGGAAAAGGGTGCAGATGCTTTGGAGCGAATTCTTCGCGACGGGGTAACTCCATCTATGAACCATTTTAATTCGGGGAAACCCGACGATTGACTATAACGAACAAGCGAGACAGATTATGAACAGATACGAAGCAATGGTAATTCTTCCAGAATCTCTGACTGAAGATGAAATCGAACAAGGCTTAGACCGTCTGAACGACCAAGTTAAAAAATTGGGCGGATCAGCTTCCAAAGCATCACGTATGGGACGCAAAATCTTTGCACGTCCGATGAATAAAGAAACCGTAGGCGAATATGCTTTATTGCGTTTTGAACTCGATGGCGAAAATATTTCCAAGCTGGACGAGCAACTCAAACTCGATAAAGCGATTTTCCGCATTCAGTATACTCGCCTACCGGAAGTTACTCCGGCAAGCTAGGAAACTGGAAACATGTCAGCTTCCCTCAACCGAATCGTTCTCTGCGGAAATTTAACCGCAGATCCAGAGCTTTCGTACACGCCCTCGGGTATGGCGATTGCTAAACTTCGGTTGGCTGTTAACGAACGCGTCAAGAATCAACAGGACGAGTGGGTGGACCGCCCCTGTTATGTCGATGTGACTGCGTTTGGAAAACAAGCGGAAAACTGCAATAAATATTTGGAAAAAGGATCACCGATCTTGCTGGAAGGCAAGCTGCGCTACGAAACCTGGGAAGCCAAAGATGGTGGAGGTAAGCGTAGTAAGCATTCCGTAGTTGCGGATCGGGTTCAGTTCTTGAGTTCCAGAAGCGACAGCTCTGGTTCTTCTGACCCTCAAGCACCCAAAGAAAATGTCCAAGCTCCCAAACCGCCCATGGCGGAGGCCGACGAAGACGATATCCCTCCATTTTAGGCGGGAAATTTAAAATTTAAATGGAGTTGGCACTTGGCCGACTCCGACCTGCGGATGAAAAAAGCCGCGTTTAACCCAAAGGAAAAACCAGTAATGGCTAAAGAAAAATGTGCGTACCTCGAAGGGGTACAGGAAATTGACTACAAAGACCATGAGTTGCTCAGAAAGTTCATGACCGAAGAAGGGAAAATTCTCCCCCGCCGCGTAACCGAAGCGAATGCAAAACAGCAACGCCAAGTTACCCGTGCTATTCGTAAAGCTCGTGTGATGGGCCTTTTGCCCTGATCAACCTTTTAAACGGAGAACTATTTAATGTCTAAAACTCTTATTTTATTAAACGACGTGGACGGCCTCGGCATCATTGGTGACGTGGTCACTGTAGCTAACGGTCACGCTCGTAACTATTTGCTTCCGAAAGGTCATGCAAAACCTGTAACGGACAGGCTGATTGAAAAATTGGCTGATGCCCGCGCGGAACGTGAAGCCGAATTGCTCGAAGCGAAAGCTGGTGCAGAAGCTTATGCAGAAAAAGTTAAATCTACATCGATCACACTGAAAGTGAAAACCTCTGCGGAAGGCCGTTTGTACGGTTCAGTTGCTTCTGCGGAAATTACCGAAGAAGCCAACAAGCAAGGCTTGAAGATCGACATCAAACAGGTGCATTTGGGTTCCCCGATTCGCCAACTTGGTGAGTACAAAGTACGGGTACGCCTTCACCCGGAAGTTGCAGTCGACCTGAAGGTCGAGGTTGTAGCCGACGAGGAGGAGTAGGCCAGTGGCCAGAGGCTCCGTTTCCAATCATTTGGATACACCGCCCCATGATGAAGGGGCGGAACGGGGGCTTATTGGTTGTGCGATTACCAACCCGGACGTTGTGATCGACCTTGCGGTCGAGCGCGGTGTTCGGGTTGATTCGTTTTATCTGCAGGCCCACCAGCATCTTTGGGATACGCTGGTAGAAATGCAGTCGGGGAATAAGCTCATCGACGGGGTGATGTTGAGCAATCGTCTTCGCGAGAAGAAAATTTTTGAGGATATTGGGGGAATCGGCTATTTGCAAACCGTCATGGACGCGGCCCCAATTTCCGTACATGCGGAAAGTTATGTACAGGTCGTCCGCGAAAAATTCCTGATGCGGGAAGTCATTAAATGCGCTCGGGAAGCGGTAGATAAATGCTACGACCCTGACAAAGACGTCGAATTGCTGGTCACCGAAACCCAAAGTGCGTTTTTTAATTTGTTGGGAGGCAGTAGCCAAGTGTGGCACCCTTGGCAAGACTTGGTGGGAACCGCGATTAAAGATCTCAATGAGATTGCGGACAATAAAAACAAGATGCTTGGCGTTCCCAGTGGGTATCGAGACATCGACAAAATGCTTCATGGATTGAAACCTACGGAAATGATCGTGTTGGCGGCCCGTCCCTCTATGGGAAAGACCTCTCTGGCATTGAATATTGCCGAGAATGTAGCGATGGGGATTGGAGATCCCGACAAACAACCACGAGGGGTTGCGGTGTTTAGTTTGGAAATGTCGGCAGCTTCCTTGGTGCAACGGATGATTTGTTGTCGTGCCCGAGTTTCCATGGGGAAAATTATGGGTGGGTATTTACCCAGTGAGCAACATTCACGACTCATGAATGCAGGGGAAGAGCTCAAACATGCTCCCATATATATCGATGATTCGGGTGGCTTGGATGTGTTGGAAATGCGCGCCCGCGCCCGTCGATTAAAAAACAAGCACGATATTGCCTTCATTGTGGTGGATTATTTGCAGATCGCCCATTGTGCAAAACAGAGTAAAGACGGCTGGCAACGTGAGGTGGCCGGGATTTCCATGGAACTTAAATCCATGGCCAAAGAATTGAATGTGCCGGTGATGGTCTTAAGTCAGCTGAGCCGTGATGCAGAGAAACGTGACCGAACCAGTGGGGTACCGAAACTTTCGGATTTACGTGACTCTGGAGCCATTGAGCAGGATGCTGACGTGGTCATGTTGTTGCGTCGTCCATCCAGATATCCCGGGGATCCCAGAGCGGCGGAGCCTAATTTAGCGATAGTGGATATTGCCAAGAACCGTAATGGTGCGGTAGGAGAACTAGAACTTAGCTTTTTTGAAGAAACCACCCGCTTCGAAACTCGTGAGCGGCGGGAAATTGATTCACCCATTTAACACAGCATTCTTAATGAAAAAATACTTCCTGATCCCCCTTTCCCTTAGCTGCCTGATGTGGAGCACTCTGTTCGCTGTAGAGATCACGGAGATTCAAGTCAGGAGTCAAACTCCCGGCCGTGAAATTGAAATTTCTGCGGTGAAAGCCTTTATTCAACCGCGGGTGGGGGATACCTATAATCCAAACCAGGTAAATCAGGATATTCGAAGCCTCCAGGAAACCGGTCGCTATGCTTATGTGGGTGCAGAGGTAGCTACAACTCCAGAAGGAATGACGCTTATTTATGTGGTGGAAGAGCGTCCCCGCCTCCGAAGTATCACCGTGGATGGGGCATCCCATTTCTCCAATGTCCGGATTCGTGATTGGATGGAGCTAAGCCTTAGTGACCGGGTGGATATTCCTCTAGTGATGGGCAAGCTTGAAGTGGTTAAAGAAAAATACCAAAAAGATTTTTATACCGAGGTTGAGTTCGATGTGGAGTTAACCCCACCGGATAAGGAAGGGTTTACCCGTTTGACGGTTACTGTAAATGAAGGGCTGCAACGAAAAGTTACGCATATCACATTTCCAGGCCGTATTTATTACACCCGAACGCAACTCAAGCGTGTCATGGCCCAAAAAGAGACTTGGTTTCTAAGCTTCATTACTGGACGCGGAAAACTTGAGGAATCATTGCTCCGGCAGGATCTTTCCTCCTTGGAGGACCTATTTCGTCGTCAGGGATATTTGGATGCGAAAGCCGGCCCCTATGAAATCATTGAGGGCGATAATGATCTGACCATTAGTATTCCGATTGAGCCCTACGATCAATATACCGTGAATAGCATTACGATTGAAGGAAATACCCTTTATCCCTCATCCTTGCTTGGAGCTCAGATCCCTTTGCAGGTTGGAGGCATTGCGGCATCAGATAAAATTCAGTTGGGACGTAGTAAAATCCGTGATTATTACAACAATCGTGGATTTTCGCAGACTCGAGTTTCCGAACGTATTTTACTTACCGAAAAACAAAGCCGGATTGATATTATCTACACGGTGAGTGAGGGCCGAGTGGCAAAAATTCGCGACGTTCTCGTGCGAGGAAATACTCGAACAAAAGATCCAGTTATCCGCCGTGAATTGTTAGTGTATCCGGGTGACACGCTGAACGAAGTACTGGCACGGAAGAGTGCTGCGCGCTTACGGAATTTGGGATTTTTTGATTCGGCCAATTATACCCTTCTCCCCACAGATGATCCAGGGGTCTATGATGTCGAGTTTGAAGTTCAGGAAGGCCGAAGTGGACAATTTTTGGCTGGTGTGGGATACTCGAGCGAAGACAGTTTAGTCGGTTTTATCGAACTATCTCAGGGAAATTTTGATCTTACCGATCCTCCGTCCTTTACGGGGGGTGGTCAAAAATTAAAGACTCGTTTGCAATTAGGTACGGAACGTCAGGATATCGATGTCAGCTATGTACGTCCTTGGTTCCTGAATCGACGTTTGACCTTAAGCCTCACCGGATTCCAAAACGATAGTCAGTTTTTGAGTGATGATTACGATCAAAAAAATACCGGTTTCAGTCTCGGTATTCGCAAAGCGTTGACCAACCGCTGGCGTGGTGGAATGACCTACACCTTGGAAGAAATTGATGTGTATGATGTCGATGAGAATGCATCTGAGGTGATCAAAGTTGAAGAAGGAACCAGTGTTCGGAGCGGGCTTGAATTTACGTTAACCCGTGACAGTCGGAATGACGTATGGATTCCTACGCGTGGCGGGCGGGTGGTCTTAAACAGTGGGTTTACCGGTGGTCCCCTAGGTTTTGATGAATCCATTTACGAAATGGGTGCTAGAAGCTCCTATTTTTATCCAGTGATTTTTGATCATACTCTGAATCTGCAGGGGTGGGTAAGGAGCGTCGATTTCTATGGAGATTCGGAGCGAGTACCTATCTTTGATCGTTTGTTCTTGGGTGGTTCACGAACGATTCGAGGGTTCGATTTCCGGGACGTGAGCCCGGTAGATGAGAATGGCGACCCCGTTGGTGGACAAACCAGTATGTTTGCTTCGGTCGAGTACACGATTCCATTGAGTGAGATGTTCCGCTATGCCATGTTTTATGATTGGGGGGTGGTGAACAGTGAGTCCTTTGATATAGATATGGAAGAAGCCAACTCCAGTTATGGTTTAGGTTTGCGTATTGATATGCCAGGTTTCCCTCTACGATTTGATTATTCCTGGCAGAACCAGAGCAGTGAGGCTAATGAAGATCCCGGCGGTCTTTTTAGTTTTCTCATTGGATATTCTTTCTAACCCCCCTAGGATATTACATATGAAACCTACGATTAAACCCTCTTTGTTTTTCCTGTTTGGATTAGTTAGCCTTTCGATAGCTACACCGGCCGAAATTGTATCCGTTAACTTTCAACAGGTATTTGAGCAGTATCGGGAATTAAAACTTGAAGATCAGAAGTTACGTGCAGAAGTTGCTGATTTTCAGCAGGAGCAACAAGTAAAAGTACAGGCCCTTCAGGTAAAGCAGCAAGCGTTTAACCAGATGCGTAACCAAGCGGCACAACCCGAGCTTACCGAAGATCAACGCAAAGAATTGGTAAAAGAAGCCACCACGCAACTGGAAGAATTAAATCAAGAAGAACAAGCGTTGCGTCAGGAACGGACGCAGTTTCAGAAAGATTTGGAAGCAAAGGGACTGCGATTACGCAGAGGAATTGTGGATAAAGTGAATGAACAGATCGAAGCGTTTGCGGAAGAGCAGGGTTGGGAAATCGTTGTGGATGCGTCTGCGAAAAGCCCCAATGGTTTACCGGTTCTCGCTTATATATCCCCTGCGATGGACAAAACGCAATGGGTGATCGTGGAGTTGAATAAAGCTTCCGCTGTTAAGGCCGAAGAAACGGAGTAACCCCATGCGCGTTCAGGAAATTGCTGAAAAGCTTGGTGGAGACGTTGTTGGAGATGGTGGGTTAACCGTTCATTCCGTCGGCGGATTGCACGAGGCTGTCGAGGGTCAAATCTCTTTTTTATCCAATCCTAAATATCGAAAATTGCTTCAAACTACCTCCGCTTCCGCCGTTTTAGTTTCTAAGGATTGGGCCGAATCGGCAGCGGTTACGCTGATTAAGGTGGAAAATCCGGACGCAGCTTTTGCAGAAGTTTGTAAAGAGTTTTGCCCGCCACCCGTAACCTACCATCCGGGTATAGATCCAAGTGCCGTAATTTCGGAGTTAGCCACTGTAGGTGCAGATGCTCACATAGGTCCCTTTGTCGTGATTGAAAAAGGAGTCGTCATTGGAGCCGATTGCGTTCTTCTGGCTGGCGTTTTGATTTCGGAAAATGCGCAACTGGGTGATGGAAGCCTTTTGCACGCAGGAGCGGTACTTCGGGAAAATGTAATCGTAGGGAAACGAGCCATTCTGCATAACCACGTCGTGGTTGGTAGCGATGGATTTGGTTATACTCTGGAACATGATGGCTCCCGTACCAAAGTTCCGCAAGTGGGAATCGTGCGGTTAGGAGATGATGTAGAAATTGGTGCTCACAGTTGTGTGGACCGTGCCCGTTTTGGCGAAACCCGCCTCGGGAATCGGGTCAAAGTAGATAATTTAGTTCAAATCGCCCATAATGTGGTGATCGAAGACGATGTAGTTCTGGTTTCCCAAGTAGGCATCAGTGGAAGTACCGTAGTCAAAAAGAATGCCATTCTCGCTGGGCAGGTAGGAGTCGCCGGACATTTAACCATCGGCGAAAAATCTGTGGTAGGTGCTCAAGCTGGGGTCACTAAAGATGTACCGCCCGCGACGTATGTTTGGGGAACACCCGCAACCGATTTTAAAAAGTACAGTAAAACGCTTTCGAATGTGAACCGGTTAGGGAAGCTACAGGAACGGGTTGCAGCGCTTGAAGCAAAGCTGGCGGAGTTGGATACGAATAACGAGTAGGTCCACGCCTGCCCGAGGGATCCCCCAGCGGCCAGGGGCCCCCGTGATAACAGGAAAGGTTTAGCATCGGGGCGATGATGGTGCCACCCATAAGTTCTCAACTGGAAACCTTTGAGGGGGTGAGGCGGCCCTTGATCTACTTTCGGCCTCTGAAACCCAAGCTTTTGACTTGTAGGATTCGAGACAATACGGTTATACAATGCGTCCCTTGGCTGAGCATGGCTCAGCATAATAGGGCTCTGGCTTCGGGTGTCCCGACCTCACCGCCGTAGGCGGGTGTCGGGATGGAAAATTCAAATCTTGACGCCCCAATCCATCTCTCAATGGCCCGCTAAATTGAGCGGCATCTTTCTATCTTATAGGTTCATTATGGCTTTACTCAGTGTTCAATCTCTTTCTATTCGTTATGGCGGTCCGGCCTTGCTGGATGACGTTAGCTTTACCTTGGACCGTGGTGAGCGGGTGTGTCTCTTGGGTCGCAATGGCGAAGGCAAATCCACTCTAATGCGTATTTTGGCGGGTGAAGAAAAACCAGATTTGGGAACTCTAGCCTTTGCCTCCGGTACCAAAGTAGCGACCTTGGCACAGGTGTTTCCGGCTTCTCGTCCTGGAACCGTTCGAGAACTAATTGAAGAAGATCATCCCGAAGAACTTCATGAGCCGGACTTTCATTTACGGCTGGATAAATTATTATCGCAAATGGATCTAGACCCCGAGGGGGTGTTCGACAGCTTTTCTGGCGGGCAAAAACGCAGAGTGCTTCTGGCATCCGCACTGGTCGCTGATCCAGACATTTTGCTTTTGGACGAACCAACCAACCATTTGGATTTAGAGGGTATTCGCTGGATGGAAAATTTTCTGCCCCGCTTTCAAGGTGCGGTTCTTTTTGTAACCCATGACCGCCAATTTTTACGGGCGTTATCTACGCGTATTTTAGAGTTGGACCGGGGGCACTTGAGCGATTTTAATTGTGGATACGATACCTATTTAGTCCGACGGGAAGATCAGTTGGCTGCCGAAGAGAAACAAGCCGCCTTATTTGATAAACGCTTGGCGGCTGAAGAACGTTGGATCCGCCAAGGAATCAAAGCGCGGCGTACTCGGAACGAGGGTCGCGTGCGGGCATTGAAAAAAATGCGGGATGAGCGGAGTCAGCGTCGAGAGCAAAGCGGAACAGCTAAATTGCAATTACAGGAAGGGAAAACCAGCGGGCAGAGGGTTATCGAAACTAAAGGGATTAGCTTCGATTGGGGAGATGGGCCGGTTGTAAAAGATCTTTCGTTATTGATCAGCCGTGGGGATAAAATTGGAGTGTTGGGACCTAATGGTTGCGGAAAAACAACCTTCTTGAAGCTGCTATTAGGACAGTTAGAACCTGCTCTGGGTTCGGTTGAGCAAGGTACACGATTAGAAATCACGTTTTTTGATCAGCACCGTATGAAATTGGATGAAAACCAAAGTCTCCAAGATAATGTGGCGGAAGGAAATGAATACGTAATGTTTCACGGACAGCGTCGGCATGTGATCAGTTATTTGGAAGACTTTTTGTTTCCTGCATCACGGGCTCGTACGCCGGTAAAGGTATTGAGTGGTGGAGAGCGAAACCGGCTCTTGTTAGCCAAGATGTTCACCAAACCTGGCAATGTCCTGGTGATGGACGAACCTACCAACGATTTGGATATTGAAACTCTGGAGCTTTTGGAATCCTTATTAGTGGAGTACGAGGGTACGCTTTTGCTGGTCAGTCATGACCGTGTCTTTGTAAATAATGTGGTCACCAGCACTTTGGCCTATGAAGGGGAAGGGACATGGAAAGAATATCCCGGTGGATATGACGACTGGTTAGAGCAACGCAAAAAGACCGAAGTCAAAGAGAAGAAATCTGGTACGAAAGGGGCCGGGAAACGTAAATCTCCGTTGAATGGGAAAGAGAAGCGAGAATTGGACGCCATGCCCAAACGAATTGAGGAATTAGAGGCGGAGTTGGATGCGTTTGGCGAAAAGATGTCCGCACCGGATTTTTATCAGAAGCCTCAGGATGAGCAGCAACCTATCATCAATCGTAGCGAAGCCATCCCTTTAGAAATGGACGACTTATTTCTACGCTGGGGTGTGTTGGAAGCACGACTGAAGGATTAATGAAGAAAGGGTCGATCACGCCATCGGTCTGATTGGTTTCAGACCTGATTTACTTACGAGATGCAAACGGGTCTGAAGACCCCTTCTCCGTTTTTAAAACAGGTTAGGAGGCCTGTTTAGCTTTCTTCTCATGACGGGCAATCAGGAGAATGCAACCTTCGTACAAAATGTAGAGCGCCCCGCCCATCATAAGTTGGGAAACGGGTTCTGGGGGAGTGAGGAGCATGGCCATCACTAAGAGCCCCACCAGTACATGTTTTCGAAATTTTCGTAGGGATTTACTTTCTACGAGATCGGCATACCCGACCATGAGCACTACGAGGGGGAGCTCAAAGGCGAGCCCGAATCCGATAACCAATTTCAGGACAAACGAAATATAGTCGGTAAGGTAAATCCAGTTGGCTGAGGTTCCCATCCAGTCATTGATCACAAAAATAAGGTTCTGTAAGGCGTAGTGAATCGTACCAAAATACCCTAAAGCCGCGCCTCCAAAAAAGAGCACGACCGCTAGCCAGGAAGAGCGCCGAATTACACGTTTTTCATGGGCGTGGAGCCCAGGGAAAATAAACTGAGCTACGAAAAAAACCACAAAGGGAGAGGCGAGGAGCAATCCGGACCAAAAACTAACGGCTACGGCTACTTTGAACCCTCCCATGACCTGTGGGACAACCAAGAAGGTATCAGGATCGATTCCTAACTGCCGAAGGGGTTGAAAGAGAAAATCGAGAATGTGACGCATAAAAATAGCGCAGGGGATCATGGCTAGTGCAATAGCCGTGGCCGATCGGAGAATCGCTTTTCGGAATTCTTCCAGATGATCCAGAATGGTCATCGAGTCATCAGACATCATATTTTTCATTTTCTAGTTCCGCTGTTTCCGATAGTTCCGCTGTTTCCACATTTTCCGCTGTTTCTACTGCTTCCGCTAGTTCAGGTGTTTCCGCTGATGGTTCAGGCTGATCCGGGTCTGGAACGATGCTTTTCCGTTCTACCGTGTGTTCACGTGTGCTTTCTTCCCAATCGAGACGGGCTTGTTGAAAGGGCTCTCCCGCATCCGTGATTTCGCGTTGAATTTCCTTAGAAATTTGACGGAGCTGTTCCGACCATCGCCCGAGGGTACGCAAGCTTCCAGGCAAGGATTTAGCTCCGAAAAGTACCAGAACAGACACAAAGATCACCGCTAGTTCCAGAGGGGAACCACCAAGCGCATTTAGAAAGGAAAGAGTAAAGAGTGATGACATCTGCTTGAATTTAGCGTAAAATATGAGATGATCCAGTACGTATCACACCAAAGTTTACTTATGAACACATTTAGCACACTAGCTTTCGCTCCCGGAATCCCAGAACTTATAATAGTTCTAGTGGTAATCCTTATTTTATTCGGGCCTAAGAAACTCCCAGACCTTTCCAGAGCGATTGGGAAAAGTATTGGGGAATTTAAGCGAGGCCGTCAGGAAATCGACGAAGAGATGAAAAAAGTCCATGAAGATGATGACTCAGACTCAAAGCGCGATGGCAACTTAGGTTAAGCCATGAAAACCCTTTATCTGCTCCGTCATGCTAAGTCGTCGTGGAAGGATGAAGGCTTGGATGACAAATCACGGCCTCTTAAAAAGCGTGGGCATTTTCAGGCGGATTTGATTTCAGATCATTTGTCCTCTTTGTTGCCACCTGCACAACACGTGCTCTGTAGTCCGGCGGTTCGTACCCGAGATACCCTTGCGTATTTCTTGGAAGTATGGCCCCTGAAATTAAAATCTGTTGTTTACACGGATGAGCTTTACCTCGCGGAACGCGATACCTACTTTTCAGCGGCTACCAGCCTTTCTGAGAATGTGGAAGTTGCGATGATGGTTGGCCATAACCCGGGCCTAAGCGATTTTGTAAATAAGGTACTGCGCAAGGAAAGCGAAGGTCCAGGTACTTTGAGAACCTGCGCGTTTCTGCAAATCGACTTTGAAGTCGCTACTTGGAAAGAGGTGAAGCCTCGCAGCGGTCGTTTAAAACTTCATTTACGTCCTAAAGATTTGGAGAGATAAGTATGGAGGTCATCCAGGACCCCAGCGGAATGCAAACGATGGCGTTGGCATGGAGGCGTGAGGGGAAGAGGATTGGATTAGTGCCCACAATGGGGTTTTTACACGAAGGTCATTTGTCTTTGCTGCGGATTGCCAAGGAACACTGTGATATCCTCGTGCTTAGCTTGTTCGTGAATCCAACCCAATTTGGACCCAGCGAAGATTTGGAGCGGTATCCCAAAAATAGTGAACGTGATTTAGCGCTATGTGAAAAAGAAGGGGTCTCCGTTATATTCATGCCGAGTGCTTCTTCGATTTATGCAGGAGATGCGTCGGTCTTTGTTCAGGAAGAGGTTCTTTCCCAAGGGTTATGTGGACTAAGTCGACCGATTCATTTTCGGGGAGTCCTTACCGTGGTCGCAAAACTGTTTAATTTAATTTTACCCGACCTAGCAGTTTTTGGTGAAAAGGATGCACAGCAGTTAAGGTTGATTAAACGTATGGTGCGTGATCTCAATTTCCCAGTCACGATCATCCCGGGTCCTATTGTAAGGGAAAAAGATGGGGTCGCCATGAGCTCCCGGAATTCGAATCTTTCGGAGGAGGAAAGGGAACAGGCAACTGTGTTGAGAACATCTCTCTTAGCTATTTCGGTAGCGGTTTCGCAGGGTGAAAAAGAAGTATCGAAGCTAAGGGCTCTATCTACGGGTTTAGTGAAGCAGCATCCATTAGCTGAACTCGATTACGTAGAATTTGTGGATGATGAAACACTACAGCCGGTAGACCTACTTACAGATCGGCCAATTTTAGTAGCGATGGCCGTGCAGTTTTCGGGTGCGCGCTTGATTGATAACTGCGTGATTAATGGAGCCTAGTAAAGGAGCGCGATTTACTTAGTTTAGAAACCGCTCCGCCTGCTCGGGGTCGGGCAAAGGGCAGGTCTCGTCTTTTCCAAACCAGCGATAGCGATGTCCTGCGACCCAAGCATACAAAGGCTGATGAAGAAAAGAGGGAAGCTGACGAAGGGAATAAAATAGACGCCAAGGGTACTTAAGGAATTTACATAGAGTTAATGCGGCTTCTGACCCTGAAAGTGCCTTGTTGTCTTCGATGAGTATCATGGTATCTGTTTCAGGTGGAATTTGATAAGTCTCTAAGGCTTTTTGGCCCGTCTCAGATTGCAGAGAGGCAAAACGGAGCACAGGCTCTCTCTCATGCCGCAAAATAAATCGTACAGAACGCTGACAGAGGGTGCAGGGCCCATCAAATAACACCAAAGGTAGATGAGTCATTTCGTGGTGGGAGCAACTGTTGCCTGTGGAGGGGCAACAATGGTATGGCTTACCATCGTACGGTCGATTAATTCAGCCACCAGCCACAGAACGGCCATGAGGACGATGAAAGGAAACATTTGTTTGAGAACTTCTCTAAGCATTGTATGGTAAGACTATCATGAATTACGGATTTTACGAATGAGAATTTTAGTTGCAGGCACTGGTTTTACTGGGAGCCGAATCTTGAAGCTTTTGCATCAAGCCGGTCATGAGGTGATGGGCTTGAACCGGAGTGGGATACTTCCTGAACTTCCTGATGTTCAGATCTGTAAAGGTGATGTGCTTGAAAAACATGGGCTCACGGCATTGATGGATCTACCTCCCTTCGATTTACTGGTTAGCACCTTATCAGGTACCGGTCAGAAACATCCGGATAGGTATCGTTCCCTTTACGTGGACGGACCCCGTCGAATCATGGATGCGCTGCGTTGGAAAGAGAATCCGAAGAGTTGGATGCTGGGAAGTACAGGGGTTTATGGGGTGGATGATGGGAGTTGGGTTACCGAAGAAACGGAGGCCGTCCCTTCGCATGGCAGTGGTCAGGTGCAACTCGACGCGGAGCAGGCATTATATGCAGCCTGCAACGATGCCTGTGTTTTTCGTCTGAGCGGTTTGTATGGTCCGGGTAGAGTTCGAATGATTCGGCAAGCGATGCGAAACCGCCCCTTTTTGAAGCCAGAGGTCTGGGCAAATCAACTTCACGGGGATGATGTTGCCGGCGTGATAAGGTTTTTCGTTGATAACCCCCTTGTCTTGCCGAAACTCCTATTGGTAAGTGATAAGGCACCCGCCCGCAGAAAAGAAATTTTCTCTTGGATTCGAGCAGAGATGAAGATTGAAGACGGATGTTTGGACGAAGATCATCCTTCCAGGGCAGGGAATCGTGGAAACAAGCGGGTATCGTCTGACAAATTACAGGCCTTGGGATACAAATTTATTTATCCGGATTATCGGGCGGGATTAAAGCCTTTGTTGGGGTCATTTGAGGGCTGATCTTCTCGGGCCTACAGCCCGACTCGCAAGAATATGTTTCCAGAGACCCAGCGCTTCGCACTGGGCTGCTATCGTTGCGGACCCTCGGCCCGAATTCATGGAGTGATACCAAAAGCAAAGACGTAACATTCACGCTAGGTGTATGTTATTTTCGAGCCGAAGCCCCGCAGAGATCACTCTCCCGCCGGCAAATGAATCCAGAATGTACATCCTTCACCCGGACGACTTTCGACCCCTACGTTCCCTTGGTGTAAGAGCACAATGTGTTTCACGATGCTGAGTCCTAGCCCGGTTCCGCCAATGGCTCGGCTACGGGCTTTATCGACTCTGTAAAAGCGTTCAAAGATCCGGTCTTGATCGGCTAGTGGAATTCCGGGTCCTTGGTCTATAACATCCACCCGAATTCCGTGCGAATGGGGATAAGCTTTAACCGTAATTTGAGTTGAGGGGCTGGTGTATTTGATGGCGTTATGCACAAAATTATGGACGGCTTGCTCAAAAAGAGGAGGGTGTAATTCTGCTTTTAGTGATTCATCACACTCTACTACAAGATTCAGATCACGCATGGAGGCTTGTTCCTCACACAGTTGAATGACTCGTTCGAGTAGGGGATGCAGTTCGGTTAGCTGTAATGCGGTTTGTGATTCAGCACTTTCGATTCGGGTCAGCGAAAGTAAATCTTCGATGATATTAATCATGCGGGTCGATTGTTTAAGAATCCGTTCCGTAAAGGCCGCAATTTGAGTTTCATCACCCGGAGCATCGGCCATGAGCTCAGCATAGCCCTTGATGGCTGTGAGCGGGGTACGCAATTCATGGGAAACATTAGCCACAAAATCCTGTCGTAGTGTTTCCAAACGTCGTAAAGTGGTAACATCCTGAAGAATCAATAAAACCCCAAGAGTTTGGTCGTGATCAATTAGAGGGGAACCCTTCACGCGTAGCACTCGATCTTCTGTCCCCCCACGATCCAAACGTAAATAGGTTTCTTTGTAGGTTTCAGAGGAAGTAAGCTCTTCGATGATTTGCAGTAATTTTGGGTTCCTGCAAAGCGTGTAAAACACTTCTCCTTGAACTCGTACTGGGTTTCCCAGCTCTAGCCAACGGGCTGCGGTCGGGTTGATGCCTGTGATCCGCTGATCATTATCCAAGGCCAGAATTCCCTCCGACATATTGTTTAACAGTACTTGTTGATGATGGTGATGTTCTGTTAACTGACGCCCTTGCCGTTCCCTTACAGCCAGTAATTGGTTGATAAGGTCTGCCGCCGGTTTGAAGGGGCTACGAAAAGGGAGGCTGATTTTTCGATCCACACTGTCAGCACTAAGTTCTCTTACTTCCGTCAAAAGCTCTTCGCTGGGTTGAAGAGCAGAGGTTATCATCCGTTTTTTGTATCGGTTTAGTAGATAGATGACCGCCCATAAGACGCTTGCACGAATGAGGGTTTTAGGCAGAGGCTCTTCCAGGGCGCTATACGCCACCTTCGCATATAGGTAGCATCCTAACGCAATTAGGAACCATACCGCACTACGTATTCCTAACGATCTGGATTCGGATTCACCTCCAGAGACGAGGTGGGCTTGGGGATCCATGGGTCAGCTTAATTCCCGGGCACGATAGCCCACACCCCGAACGGTTTCGATGTATTCGGCAGCTTCACCCAATTTCTTGCGGAGTCCCACGACTTGGACATCCACAGATCGCTCGGTTACGGCGTAATCTTCACCTCGCACACTGTCTACAATTTGCTGACGGGTAAATACCCAGCCAGGTCTTGCACAAAGAAACGCTAATAATTTAAATTCGGTGGCGGTTAAATCCAAAGGTTTTTCTGATAAATGTACCAGATGTCTAGGTATATCGACCACGATAGGGCCGTACTCAATCATACCACTGGTCTCAACCTGAGATTTTTTACCTCTACGAAGTACAGATTTCATTCGAGAAATAACTACCCGAGGACTAAAGGGTTTTGTAATATAATCATCCGCCCCCATTTCCAAACCGGTAATGATATCGGCTTCTTCTCCCCGAGCTGTAATCATAATAATCGGGGTGTCGCGAAGTTCTTTATCTTGGCGAAGCACCCGACAAACATCTAATCCATCAATACCTGGCAACATTAAATCAAGCAGCACCAACTGCGGCTTTTTCTCGCGGATGAGCCTAACCCCTTCCTCACCGGTCTCGGCGCTGATGGTTTCATAGCCTTCGCGTTGGAGTTGGATTTCTAGGATATCGCGGATATCCTCTTCGTCTTCGACAATACAGATGGTACCTTTTTGCATAAGATCTTTCTTTTGACGGAATCCTGAAGTTCTTCAACCAAAAATCAGGCCCTCATCAATTTCTCATCATTTCCCTAATGGGCGCCTGATCCTTTCTGGACGATTAGAAGGGGTAATCTTCGTCGTCGTCTCCGGCTGAATCTGGGAGGTCTGTATCTAGGGGGGCTGAACTTGCTGCGGCGGGGGAGCCACTTCCAGATGGAGCACTTCCCGAAGGTGAATCTCCAGTTTCGATCCGCCATGCATTCAAATTCACATAATAGCGATCTTTGTACTCATTGCCACGGACATCGAAATGAACAGTGACTTCATCACCTTCATTCAATTTGTCACAAACCGAAGTTTTGTCGCGAACGGTTTCGAATTTTACATCTTGTGGATACTGATCTTTGGTGGTGATCACAAACTCTCGTTTGGTGAAGCCACTATCAAAGGTCATCAAATCTAACACTTTTTTTACACTTCCTGTCATCTCGTAACTCATCAGTAACTCCTTATTATTGTACTTATTGATGTAATGACAGAGCACCTATGCAGTGCAAGAACAAAACAGGATCAGCTGCTTATAGAATTTAACTTCGTTGAGTAGACCTCTCGGCTCAGCCCCAATAGGGTTTTTTGCAATTTTGGTATATCGTCCCAGCTATCGTAGGTATCTACGCCCATTCGGCGAAGCCTATCTCTTCGGTCATGACCCTCATTGACAAGATCCAGTTGCTAGGCGTGGGCAGGTGGTCTGCTTAATGGACGTCCACCCTTAAACACCCGTTCGGTTTCCCCATCTTCATCCCTATGCAGTAAAAAGGCCTTCCCGCTTGGCTTTAGGTTCCTTTAAGGACGAAGCGCCAACATTACTACCTTTAGGTCTCACTAGAGGGAGCCCATTTTCGAGGAAAGGCTCGGAAAAGTGAAAAGTTGTCCCAGTTCTTTGGTTTTCCATAACGCGGGGGTTCCGTCTATTAGATCCGTCATCAACAGGTTAGTCAGTTCTTTGGGACCCACCACCTGAACTTCGGATGATAGACCCATGCGATTCTTGGAGATTCGTCGAGGATTAAGTTGCCTCTCGACAGAGGGTGAGACAACAGAGAGTGACACAGGTTAAAACGAAGGAACTTTAGCGAACACGCATTGACTTCGTTAAGTTAAGATTCTAGAAGTTTTTGTTCCCACTAACGCTTCTTACATATGAAAACATCCAACACCTCTTCTTTACACAGGGTCTCCGTACCTCAATTAATTGTGGTTATGCCAGTGTATAATGAAGCCGAAGTGGTTGAGGACGTCGCGAAAGAATGGCTTTCCATGTTAGATGAGTTAAATGTGCCTTGCCGATTACATTTGGCAAATGATGGAAGCACAGACCGTACACAAGAGGTATTAGACCACTTGTCGCATCCCTCTCTCGAAATTAGCCATGCCCGCAACCGAGGCCATGGTCCTACCATTCTTCGTGCTTACAGAGTTGCGGCCGGGCGTGCCCCTTGGGTGTTTCAAACCGACTCCGATAGAGAGCTACCGGCATCCGCATTTCCGGAATTTTGGAAGAAAAGACAACAAGCCGATTTGGTAATCGGCTACCGGATCAACCGCGATTCTCCTGCTAGCCGGCGAGCGATTACCTTTACCCTCCGAATGGTATTACGATTCTTTTTCGGAAAAGGGATTCGTGATGGGAATTGTCCGTATCGGCTCATGCGTTCAGATGCCTTCCGGCCTCTATTTGATCAATTACCTGAAGACACCTTTGCGCCAAATGTCCTCATTTCAGGGTTTAGCACCCAGAAAAAATTGAAGATCGAGGAGCTTCCGGTGCCTCATGTGGTACGAACAACGGGTGAATGTTCGATTCAAAAACTGAAATTATTTAAGGCGGCCATCCGAAGTGCCAAACAAACCTTGGCCTTTCGTTTTAGAAAAGAACCTTCTAGTTATTAATCGATAAAAATCTAAATTCTATGGTTGCCAACAAACTATGGATCACCTATGGAATCAATCCGATTTATTTCAGGCCGGAGTGGCGGAATTGGCAGACGCGCCGGATTCAAAATCCGGTTCCCGTAAGGGAGTGTGGGTTCGACTCCCACCTTCGGTACCATTTTGGTGCGGAAGGCCTGAATAACCCGGAATAGTTTAAGATGTCATCCTTTTTAGGTGGCGGGGTAGCGAAGCGGTCAAACGCATCAGACTGTAAATCTGACACCTTATGGTTTCGAAGGTTCGAATCCTTCCCCCGCCACCACCTTTTACCCCTGCTTCGGCAGGTTTTTTTTTATGGGGTCGTGCTAGTGGTGGTTTGGCAGATCGGCCTGTTCAGGCCGATCTGGCGGATGGGGTGGATGAAGTGGCGTTGATGATGCAGTGGCTTGAGTTGAGCCGACTGATCAGTGAGCTGAAACAGCAGGTCAAAACCGCGGAAAAAAGTTTGGATGACTTGGCCTACCAACAATATGCCAAGCTGGATGTTGAGGCGATTAAAAGTCTGCTGGTCGACGACAAATGGATGGGGCATCTGGAGCAATCCTTGCAGGCCGAAACCGACCGGATCAGCCAGACCCTGACCCGACGGGTCAAAGACCTTGCCGAACGCTATGACAGCCCCTTGCCGGATTTGAGTGAGCAGGTTCAAACCCTGGAAGCCAAGGTGCTTGGACATCTGAAACGAATGGGAGTAAAGTAGTGGGGATTTTCGGACATATTTTCTACCCCTTGATCTTCTAACTTCTAAAACCTCAATTTTATCGACTTTTAAACCTGAAGTATGACATAAAACCCTATGGCTACCGCAACCCAAATTAAAGAACTCTTGAAAACGCACGGCGAAGGCAATGACGAGCGTTTTTATGCTATTGCGATGCAAGTGGCTTCTTCTGAAGCCCGTAAGGGACATCAGAAACTTGCCCAAGACCTTCGGCGTCTGGTGGAAAAAGCCAAAATGCGCAAACGTGAGGGCGGTCTGGATGCCCGTATTCTTCATTTGGCTCAACCGATGGGGGAAGCAGCTGAATTGTTAGAGGAAGTAACCGATCATCGCCGTTTAAATGATGTAGTGATGGATGCCGCTCTCGCTGAACGAATGCAACGCATATTGGCCGAACAGCAGCATATTGAACGCATTCGGTCCGCAGGACTAGCCCCCCGGAACAAGCTTTTGTTTACCGGACCTCCCGGATGTGGGAAAACCTTAACCGCAGGGGCATTGGCCAATGAACTAGGTTTGCCCTTTTTTGTGGTACGCCTCGATACGTTGATTACCCGCTATCTGGGTGAATCGCTATCTAAACTCCGACTGATTTTTGATGCCGTCAACTCTACCCGTGCGGTTTATCTATTTGATGAATTTGACAGCATTGGCTACATGCGGGAAGCCACCAATGATGTGGGGGAAATGCGACGGGTGTTGAATGGCTTTTTAATGCAAATCGAAAAATTGCACAGTGATAGTCTGGTCATCTCCGCCACAAATTTTGTGGGTAAATTGGATCGGGCCTTATTTCGTCGTTTTGACGATTTAGTCGAATTCGGGCTTCCGGGCGATGAAGAGATCTGGTTGACCATAAAGCAATTACTAAGCGGATTTACCACGGGGAGATTGCGTAAAAAAGAATTATGCGAAGCGGCGCAGGGACTGAGTTATGCCGAAGTGACCCGAGCCTGTGAAGAGACCGTAAAAGAAATGATCATTACCCGTTCGCATCAGATTACCAACGCTATGATAATCAAGGCTCTGACTGAGCGACGCTTATTCAGTAAACACTAAACCCGAGGGTAGGATGCCGGAGTTTCCACATCAACACATAACTATCCGGCCACAGGCAACAAGGATGTCTTTTGAAGGGAGCGGGAGAGGGAACTTTAGAATATACGCCAGAAATCGACATGAACATGCTGTCCAGCTTCGACGGCAATTGGATTCGGTAGAGGATTCTTTTGAAGCAAAGAAACAAGAGCTGGAGCCTGACACCCGTTTTGGGTTACTACTGGAAGTGGAGTCACTTCCTGGTTATCCGCTAAATTTCACTTCTTTTGCTATTGCACATACTAAAAGAAAAGACGGGATTTATTTGCTAAATGTAAAGCATTCCGGAGAAGGACAACAAAAGGTTACCAAGGCCACGATATTGGTTCCCTATGGCCGATTGGACCGATTGGAATCCAAAGTAGAGGCATACGCAAATCCAGATAAAGACAGTGAAAAAAATGACGGCACCAAGACACCTCTCCACACTAAACTGCTTGCAAATATACGTCAAATTCGGGTCGCTGCCCTGGAGGCTCTGTGGACAGAACCCTCACATTTACCAGCTGAAGGGCAATTGTTATGGTGGGAGCTTTGGATTTCTCGTGAACCGCGAGCTGAAGATGCGCCTTCCTTTCTGGATCAATTTAACCGAGTGGTTTTGGAGCAAGGTTTAACCGTAAATAATCAACGGTTACGCCTGCCGGATCATGAAGTGGTGCTGTTGCAGGCAAGGCGGGAGGAAATTGAGAATTCATTGGATTTATTGAATACCTTGACTGAAATCCGAGCGGTGCATCCTTGTAGTGTAGATTTAATGGATTTGCCGGGCATTGAGCAAGAGGATTGGATGACGGAGGCCTTGGAACTTATGGAGTGGCCCGGGGAGAATGCGCCTGCGGTTTGTATTCTGGACACAGGTATCAACAGAGGACACCCTTTGCTTGAGCATATTTTGACCGAAAACGATTGTATGACTTTATTGCCTCATTTGGGATCTCAGGATCGAGTGGGGCATGGGACTGCGATGGCGGGCCTTGCGGCCTATGGTGATCTTCGGCAGCTGGTGACAGAAACCCGAGATTGGCATCAGCGACATCGGCTTGAATCCGTACAAATGATACAAACAGGAAATGAACATGATCCGCAAAACTACGGTGCGGTAACCCAGCAAGCTGTATCAGAGGCCGAGATCAATCAACCTGATCGTCGCCGTGCGTTTTGCATGGCCTTGACGCAACCTGAATACGAATCAAAAGGTCAGCCCAGCGCATGGTCGGCAGCGGTGGATAGCGTTACGGCAGGAAGTGAAGAGGAGGGACAACCCAAACGAGTGATGTTAATCTCGGCGGGTAATGTTCACAATTACTTAGACTACCAGTATCCGGAGACTAATCGGGAAAGCCGGGTAGAAAATCCAGCACAGGCGTGGAATGCGGTTACGGTAGGGGCATATACCCAACGAAATAAAATTTCGGAAGAGGATGATGAATCACAAGCGGGAAGAGCAGTAGCCTCAGCGGGAGCACTTTCACCCTTTTCAAGAACGAGTTCGGAATGGGAACCGCATTGGCCCATAAAACCGGAAATCGTGATGGAAGGGGGAAATATCGGAGTGCACGAAGATGGGCATTTTTTTGAACGTGATAGTTTGAAACCCATTACGACGGCACATCAATTTATGATCCGACCCTTTCGGAGCTTCAATGCCACCAGTGCGGCGACCGCATCGGCCTCTCGACTGATTGCCTTGCTTCAAGAGCGCTATCCGGATTTTCGTTCTGAAACCTATCGAGGACTTTTGGTACACAGCGCACGATGGACGCCTCAAATGCTGGGCGGAACGCGTCCGCATCAAGCGGGGCAAAGTCAGCAGGTGCAACAAATCATGAGAGATGTCGGGTATGGAACACCCAATATTCCTCGATTAATGGGCAGTGGGAGCCAGGGGGTGACGATGGTGTTTGAAGATGACATTCAGCCTTATGATCTGGCTTCAGCTGCTGGAGCTGCAAAACTAGGTCAGTTTAACCTCTATGATTTGCCATGGCCTAAAGATGTATTTTTGGAATATCCAGATGTGACCGTGACTTTGCGCGCAACCCTGTCGACCTACATTCACCCTAATCCCGGGACTCGTTGCTGGGAGAAAAATCAAAAATACCGCTACGCCAGTCATCTTCTTCGTTTTGATTTCAAAAGATCCGAGGACTCTGAACGGGCGTTTATGCGTAAGTTAAAGAAACTTACTGATGATGAAAAACATGAGGAAGGTGAAGACAGGGCACCTTCTGATGCTAAATGGGCATTGGGACCGAAACTGAGGGGGAAATCAGGATCTCTGGTACAGGATGTTTGGCAGGGCAGTCCGGCAGAATTATCAGAAATGGATCAGATTGCCATATTCCCTGTGAAAGGATGGTTTGCCTCCAGAAAATTTCCTGAGGATCATGAATTTCATAACTGCCATCAACAGCGTGTGAGCTACAGCCTGATCTTGAGTATCGACGCCGAACAGGAAATAGGATTGTACACTGCGGTTTCTAATTTGGTGAATATTGAGGTGGATGTATGAAGGTTATAAGTGGCATGAGACCGGTTTACAAAATGACCGAGGTGGGGGAGATTCCTGAGGATTGGAATTTACAATATTTAAATGAATTGGTCACATTTTTAGATGGTCAGAGGAGACCAATCAAGAGTTCTGAGCGTGAGAAAATGAAAGGTATTTTCCCATACTATGGAGCCTCCAGCATAGTGGACTATGTGAATGGCTACCTATTCGATGAAGAACTTATATTGCTAGGTGAAGATGGTGATAATATACTTAGTAGAAACCTTCCACTTGCTTTCCGTGTATCCGGTAAAATCTGGGTTAATAATTATGCACATGTTCTAAGACCTAACGAGACTGTTTCAATAGGATTTTTTACAGAGTACCTTGAATCTGTAAACTATGAGCAACTTAACTCAGGAACGGCACAGCCTAAATTAAACAAGAAATCATGTAATTCAATAAAGATTCCTATCCCACCCACCAAAGCCGAACAGGAGGCAATTGCTGAGTCGTTGGGGGGTGCGGATGCCTGGATTGAATCTTTGGAATCTCTGATCGCCAAAAAACGCCTGATCAAACAGGGCACCATGCAGGAACTCCTTACCCCGCCTGTGGCGGGGCAGGCACGCAAAACCCGTTTGCCTGGGTTTGAGGGGGAGTGGGTGGAACGGCGGTTGGGGGACCTCGGAGACTCGTTAATTGGTCTCACTTATAGCCCGAGTGAAGTGTGTGATTCAGGGGTTCTCGTTCTTCGGTCATCCAATGTTCAGCAAGGGGCGCTTTGTTTCGATGACACCGTGTTTGTAGACCGAGAAATTAACGGACGGATAATGGTTCGACCGGGTGACATCCTAATTTGCGTGAGAAATGGTAGCCGAGAATTGATTGGCAAGTGTGCGAAGATTGATGAGCGGGCAAAAAGAATGACGTTTGGGGCTTTTATGTCCGTCTTTCGAACCGAATTTCACAGTTTCGTTCACCACCAGTTTCAGTCAGATGTCATTAAACGACAAATTCATGATCATCTTGGCGCGACTATAAATCAAATCACAAATGCTAGTTTGAATTCCTTTCAAATTCCTTTCCCTCTCGATCTTGATGAACAAACCGCAATCGCCGAAATCCTGTCTGTCATAGACACTGAGATCGAAGCTCTGGGAACCCAACTCCAGAAAGCCCGGCGGATCAAAGAGGGGATGATGGCTGAGCTGTTGACGGGGAAGACGCGGTTGGTGGAGGTACAAAAAATTTCATGAATTCTGAAATCCATACAAATAACTCTTGGCACTTGGAAGGTGATCCTGAGCGCCAGGCAACGGACCCCCTAAGGGGGTATGTATACCAAATTTGGCAAACTTTGCATGCTTGGCTAGAACTTGATCTTGAACAAGAGTTATATGTCGAGGGTGCTGAGGATTTTGACATAATTGGTGGAGACAAAGGGGTGTCGACTCAAGTCAAGGACGAAAAAAAGAGGATCACTCTTCGTAGTAAATCGGTTTTGGATTCAATTACCCATTTCTGGGCATTGCGAGAGAAGCATCTTGAAAAGGATATAGAGTTTAGATTCCTGACACGCTCCAGCATCGGCGTTGAACAAGGTAATCCTTTCGGAAAAAACAAAGGAGGACTCTCAGTTTGGAAAGAGTGTCAGGGTGATAGCTCTTCAATAGAAAAACTTATAGAGTTTCTCTATAATGACGAAAAGGTCAAAAAAAGATTGCCGAAAAATTTGTCAGATTTCCTGACCGAAAATAGCTCAGAAAATATAAGGGAAGTGCTTATACGCCCCATAAAATGGGTAGTTGAAGCTCCACCTGTTGAGGCCGTTGTGGAAGCCATTGAACGGAAACTAATTAATCATGGAGGAAAATATAATATTCAGCCTAGCGACAGTATTCGTGTAGTGGATTCCCTATTAAGGGAAGTTTTAACAGTTGCTACTGATAAAGAATTGAAAAATCGTCGGTTAGACTATTCTCGGTTTGCTCTCCTCTTTGAGGAAAAAACAACTATTCGAGTCTCCATGCAGGGGGGGCGACCTCCTCAAAATTTGTATGGAAATGCGAAATTGTTGACTCAGGGCAATGTGCCTTCAATTCCTTCTTTTGCGGTTCGGCGTGATCAGTTAGCTGATGATGCCCTAAAAATTCTCAGAAAAGAGGTTCTTCTTTTTATTAACGGATCAACTGGGATGGGAAAATCAACTTTTGCTAAACTTGTAAGTTTGAAGGCAAAGAGTGGATGGGTTTGGTTTAATCTATCAGAATGGAGGGGTGAGCAGATAACTTTCGCTCTAAAGGACGTTGCTATGCAAGTTGACGCATTACCTAAGAATATCCATATAATCTTGGATGATCTGGACCTTGATCCAAGATTTTATAGGCAATGGGAAGTGACCTTATGCGGTTTGCTCTACACCATAAAATCTAGAGGTAGTTTTGTCATTGTTACAAGTCAAAGAGGTATGCCATCACAGATCAGGATGTCTGGTGAATTTAATTTAGAATCAGAACTATCTCTGCCAGATATCAAAAAGTATGAAGCTGAAGAGTTATGTCGAAATTTAGGCTGTGTTGATGAGGTGAAGGTTGAAAATCTTTCCAAGATTGCCCTTTTATGTAGTGCCGGACACCCCCAGATGCTTCATGCACATCTACTTCACTATGAAAAGCAAAACTGGCCCGAAGTATCTCTTAGTATGTTAACTGATACCCCTGAAAATGTCAGAGAAAAACAGACTCAAGCACGGCAATTATTAAATTTACTTAATGATGAAGACCGAAAAGTTGCTTATTTTTCCTCAGTGTCTCTTCCTCCATTCCGAAGAGAATGGATAATATCGGTTTCGGAGTCCGGAGGTTGTAATTTTCCTGGAGATAGCTTTGACCGCCTTGTCGGACCATGGATTGAGGCGCAGGGACAGGACCGATTCGTGGTATCCCCTTTGTTAACTAGTGCCGCAAAAGATGTATGGTCTGCAACCAAAGTTCAAAAAGTTCATGCAGACTTGGCTGATGCAATTCTATATTCTAAAACAATTTCCCCTAATGATGGGGCAAAAGTTCTGTTTCATGCCTTGCAAGGGAAAAACTCTGGTACATTAGTTGGGTTGATATCGTCTTTTTCTTCTGCAGATAATGACTTGATATATGCCGTTGGTAAATCTGCACTTTGGTTTCTCACATTAAAAGTTGGAGATGGTGAAGGTTTAATTTATCCTGATAACCAATGTGTAAGCCTGATTCTTAGAGGTGGACAATTTCGGTTGTGTTCGGCTGCTGCGCCTGAAAACGCTTTGGCGGTTATGGATGCTTGGGAATGGGAGGTCAATCAAGTGGATAACAAGGTTGAAAGCTTAACTCAAAAAATGCTTTTTTACGTAAGTGCATTGATGACTTCAAATGTTAGAGTGCCTATGAAAAGGATTCTTGGATTTCTGACAGATCTGGACACAGTCCTTACTGAAATGAAAATGCCTGAATTCGTCACCGCTTTTGAGAGTGCACCCACTTTTGATTTACCCGGTAACGGTCAATCATTAATTTCCAGTATGTTTTCCGTTACAGCTCTTCGAGTACTTGGAATGGATGACTTAGAGCAAATACTAGAAGGTCTCGAAAAGGTAAGCAACAACCTTCGGGTTGAGTTGTTTAGGGCTTTTGAATTGGAAGAAGATAGCTCTATGATGTTTGTTAATGGGGCTTATCTTGGAGAAAACAGAAAGGAAAGTCCGGACTGGAAAGGTTGTATCACCATATTACGTAAAGCGATGTCGAAAGCAGGAATTTGGGGCCTTTCCTCTTTTGGAGCATACGCCGCTCGAGCCATCTCTATAATTTATGATGAAGAGTTAGGGCAGGAAAATAATGCACTCCAAGTTTTGGATGAGGGGGGCGATCTTTTTCCATCTGAAGCTCAAATGCTTGAGGGGCATAGGGGAAATGTTTATCTTCACGCTGGCCGTGACTTAGATGCTTATGATTGCTTTGAAAAAGCATTGCCTCGGAATGGTGATCTTGTCTCAAAACGATTTCACATGTATATGATTGAATTTCGTAATGCTGGCGTAACCTCTTCAAAATTAGGATTTTGGGGAAAGGCTGCTTATTATTTTCTTCAAGGAAGCTTGGCTTCTTCTAAAATAGAAGAAAAGGCTACTGAAGCAGGCTTTTTGACTGATGCAGCTTATATGTATTGGAAAGATGGCGATAGTGATAAAATGCTTGATTGCTTGTTGAAGTCAGTAAAAATTTTGGATGGTCTTTCTATATCTAAAGAAAATTTAAAAGCCTATTGGGTTTTTAGAACAACAGCCAATTGTATCGGATGGATTAAGAATGTACCTGTTTACAAAGAAATTCCTGCTGAACTTAGTGAGCCATTACCTGGTTACTGCAGTATTTTTGAACCCAATGAGCGTGTTTTAGAACTGCCTGATGTTCCATATGTACTTATGTTATTTAGTCTTGTTGTACTAGAGCGAAATATAACTGGGGGTGACTCTGCTTTTAGTGCTTATGGCACCTTCCTTGAATCAGCTAAAGAGCCTGGCATTTCCATGCTGGTAAATCAACTTCGGTTAGAGGATGCATTCTCAACTGGAGACGATGAAAATTTAACATTGCTCTTGGATAAGCAAGTTCGATCATACTTGATTTCTAAAAAACTTCACGAGTCTGGTCGCCAGCCATGGGAAGTTTCCGAGGTGGGTATTTCCGACGAAGAACTAAGGAATGCTATTGTTGATCAAGGATTTCTTTACGGTGCAATTTTATCCGCTTTGGTCACTGGTTTTAGTGATGATGACGTTACTTTTGCCTTGAAGAAAATCAGCAAATGGCGCGAAACAATGCAAGAAGTATGTTGGGGTGTTGATTTGACTAATCATTTAGATATTGCTCAGGAACTTCTAGAGTCATCAATTCCTGATCTTAAATTAGCTCTACGTGCATCTAATCGCGGAGAATTTGTTAAAGTTTTAGCCTCGATGATTTTAGCTCATCATCCTTCCGAATGTGAACCCAGAGACTTACTCCAAACTCACGTTCATCTCCTTGATTATTTTCACCTTAATATTATTTTCGATAATCATTGGGGGGAGGAAAAAGTTTCTAAAATAATAACCTCAGGATGGCAACAGAAGTGCAATACACGTTTTGCGATGCAGCTACCAAATATCAATGGTCCAGAGCTGGAGGCCTGTTGCTCTTTAAAACCGGAATCCTTTGCGAAGGCGGCTTCGGTTCTATTAGCAGGCGCTAAAGCATTTGGCATAATATTGCCATCAAAACTTTCGGGCCGATACGTTACTTTAGAAAAAACTTTACCATGTTAGAACTAACCAAATTCGTTATTCAAGTCGTGATTTCTGGAGCCGCCGCTTTGTTGGGCGCGCGACTCGCGGCCAAACGGTTTCGGGAGGACCGCTGTTGGGAACTGAAGATAAAAGCTTATTTCTAATTAGTGGAAGCCCTGCATAAAATGAAATGGCCAGCCAGTGAAGATCTGGATGCTGCTAACGATAAAAGAGAAATTCCGGATGAAGAGAATCAAAAGCTGTGGCAGGAGTTGTTGATGGGGAAAACTCGGTTGGTAGAGGTGAGCCAATGGATAAGCTAGATAGCACTAAAGAGGATCAGTCTGATCTGCCGGACCGGAAGGATTTGGAGGGTCATGGTGCTGTAGGTGATCGGCCGGATCATTTGGATCTGGCGGATCGGTCGGATGTTGGGGGTAGGTCTGATCAGCCCGATCTGCCGGATTATGTCGCTGAAGCCCAGGCTCCTTATCGTCGTTTGGGGGTTTTTGGTTCGTTTTGCATCCATGTGCTTTAGATTGTTCGGAGAAAATAGACGATCTGTGGCCTTTTTTAAGTTTCGGAAGACCACGATATTGCCCTGACTCTTAACTTCGTTGAGGATTCGGTTGGTGCGGGAGTAGGCCTGAATCAGTCCGTCGGACAGCGAAAGCCGATTAAAGTCTTCCAGCTGCGTTTTCAGATTCGCCAACATAGACGCTTCATCAGTCACTTTCGCCCATTCATAGTCCTTCGAAATCAGCAGAGTCATCAGAATGTCTTCAAGAACTTGTTCGGACGGGGTGCTCATGGATTTTTGAGGAAATAGCGTCCTGATTTCTTTGTCCCGCGTTTTTCAATAAGTCCAGCATCGAGTAAGGGAGACAAGATATTCATGGCCCCTTGCCGGGAAACCGATAAATGCTCCCAAATTTCAGAAGGGGCAAGACTCCCATGATCACGAAGCAGACCCAAGAGCTGCTCCTGACGGGGAGTGAGCATGATTTTCGTGGTCGCAGTTGACTGGAATTTTTGTAGTCGGATCCAAGCCCGCTCCAGCGTTTGCCGAAGACCTCTGGCAGAATACTCCAGCCACTGACTCAGATCTTCTCCCGCGTCACGTACTTGAGAGAGGGCTGCATAATAGGCCGGACGATCTTCCCAGTAATACTCATCGACAGAGAAAAGATAATGAGAGTCAAAGCCACGTCGATAGAGATCCCACAGGGCTAAGGCCCGACCTGCTCGCCCATTGCCATCTGCAAAAGGATGAATGTCCTCAAATCGATAATGAAGAATAGCCGAACTCAAGATGGGTGACAGTGCCGTAGATTCCTTGTTCCACCACTCTAATAATTCAAACATCAGTGGCGAAACATCTCCCGCTGCAGGCGGAAAATGTTTACCCACCTGCACGCTTATGGTTCGATAACGACCCGCATGCCCCTGATCCATCACCGTATCTGCCAACAAGCGATGAAGCTCAAAAAGATGCTCATGAGTAATTTTTTTTGTATGGGCATTCTTTTCGATAAAGCTCAGACCCGCAAAATAATTCACGACTTCCCGTTGAGAGCGCTCATCCGAGTCGACCAATTCACGTCCCTCTTCCAAGGCCCGTACCTGCTCAAGCGTCAAAGGGTTCCCCTCAATCGCTGTGGACGCATGGCCATTCCGAACCCGCGTATCTTTTTGTAAGTTAGGAATCCAAGGAAGCGCAACCGTTGCGCCCTCAATCCGCTCACGTAAAGCCGCAACTTCTTCTACCAGAGAAAGCAGTTTGGGGGTGATTGTATAGAAGGCCTCATAAGACATGAGATTAGTCAACTATAAGTCAAGTTATTAGTCAAGTGGGAATTTTAAAAAGTGGGAATTGGGAGAGTTACTCCACAACAGTGACCAACCACTGACCTTCGGAAATGAACAAAGGACCGGGAGTTTTTTAACCCCCGCAACTGGCTATTCCTCGCATGACGCGGGGACTGGAAAGTCCCCGATCCATTCCTTTTTTGACGCGGGGGCAAGAAAGCCCCGATCCGCTTTCACACAAACATCAGGTGAAGCAACTCACGTTTGAAGGTCTGGGTCTCGGTAATTTGGGTAGCGACGTTTTCGACCTTAAGGCCGATTGCTGTGAGGACATCGGCGATCTTGGTTTGTTCGACTAAGTAGGGAATTGAAATTTTAATGGTGTCAATCGTCCTCTTGGAGAGACTTTTGACAGTTTTACCTCATTAAGACGATAGGGTCTTCCTATTGACGCCTATTTGACAAAAGTTGTTAACAACTAAAACCAGCGGCAGATAATCCGAAAGGCCATCGTACTCGGGAAGCACCCGACTGACGCCTGACACTCCGTTGGGTCGGTTCGTGCCAGGCCATAGCGCTCCTTGGTTGCAAATTCGCTAAGCTTTTTGGATTCTTAGGCTTAGTAACTCATAGGGCTTGAAGACGATTTTTTTCACGGCTTTTCCTCCGTCAGCTTCCAATAGGTCGGTTGGGGTGGCGACGAACCCGTCTTCTAAGAGAATTTTTACCCTTCCGCGCTGTCCCATGGTTTCGTTGAGTCGTAAAATCCAACCCATTCCGTCTTTCGCGGGTTTGGCCCACACGGATTGTAACGTCGTCTCTCCTTCAAGGCCTAGGAAGCCTGAGGATGTGGCACCGCCCATATACGAGAGAGCCGGGGTGAAAAGGGATTCGGCTAACGCGGAAGGCTGAAGCTCTCGGGCTTGATTCACATCGCTCAAAGATAACGCGATCCGAATATGATGCTTTCCTTGATCGCTACATGCTATCCGTTCGCCACCGCTTCGTAATTCCTCTGTAAACAATCGTTGATGATCCAAATCTTCGCCAGTAACTTTTGGCGAGCGTAGGAGGGATAGTCCCAGCGCGCCATCTCGACAGGAAAATCCGTATTTGGCTTCCGTCATCAGGGCCATGCCCGCACTTGATCCGTCATCCGATAGAACGACCCAGCGGCTGGCCGCGGACTCAAACATGGCTTCGTCCCGGGCGCGCCCAGGAATTTGTGACCGGAGTACCGATCCGAAAGGCGCAGCATAACGCACATGGGTACCCGCATAGTCGGTTCCAAACATGGCTTTTAAGAGCACATTTTCTTCCTGCCAATCAATGTCATACGAAATGTGAACCACGGGTAGGGTGGCATCCAATTCGTAGCGAATGGTAACCGAACTGTTTTCCGCTAGTGAACGCGTGAAGCTTACCGCATTTTTGTCAACCGTGACCTCTGCGGTTGAATTTTCAATCTTTCCTAAACTTAAGGTCTGACGGTCAATATCCCAAGCCTCAAATTGATGAGGAATGTCTGGATAAACCATCAGTTCATTCAAGCGGCTTTTCACCGGAACCTCATGACCGGAAAGGATTAATTTCGTGACCCGGCCCTTACTGTCGAATCGAACAGACACCGCATCATTTGAAAGGCTTCGGGCACTGGCTTTCGCTCCTGCTATTGGGGGGATGGGCGATAGGTCGCTAATAGGAAATCCACTCAACGGAGGCAGGAGGGCTTTACCTTTTCCACGGGGTAAGGATACTCGCAGGGGTTGCGGAAGCGGGTTGAACAGCGCAGGAGACGTTCCATTACTGAGTTCGTTGATTGCCGAAGCTAAGGCATCTTTTGCGATGGCTCTTAACTCAGGAATGCCTTCTTCATAAACTTCCCAGATGGAGCTACCGGGAATGTAATCATGAAACTGCGCGAACACCACCCGTTTCCAAACTTGCTCGTCGACTTCGCCTTTCCCGAGCACTACCCGGGCCGCTTCCCAGGTTTGCATCGCCCGTTCGCTCTTGCGAAACGCGTCCTTCAAATCGCCATGACTGGTCAGTACGCCACGGTGATATTCTAGATATAATTCGCCCTGCCATAGTGGAAGTTTAGCGCGTTTCTCATTCAATTTTTTGAAGAATTTATCAATTCTTCCCCAGCGCGTTTCGGGAAGTCCGCTCAGAGATGTAACCCTTCGAGCGCGTTCACACATTTCTTCAGTCACCCCGCCACCGCCATCGCCATATCCGGTGGGTGCCAAAAATTCATCATGAACATCCGCTTGTCGGTAGGCTTGGGCTCCATTCCGTAGTTGGCCTGGTAGCACTTCCTGATTGTATCCTTCGCCTTGGGTCACGTGAACCACGACTTCGCTACCGTCGATTCCGCGCCAAATAAAACTGCTGTGAGGGAAATTATTAATATTACACCAGGTCAATTTCGTGGTGAAGAAAAACTCGACTCCCGTCTGCTTCATAATTTGTGGAAGCGATCCGCAGTATCCGAACACATCCGGAATCCATAAAACCTCAGAGGGCTTGCCCTGAAGTTTTTCGTAGCCGCGTTGTCCGTAGATGAAACTTCGAGCCAGAGCTTCCCCGCAGGCCATCAAGGTGTCGGATTCCACTTCGGTAGCTCCAACGGCTTCCCATTGACCCTCGCTTATCCGTTTTTTCACTTCTTTCATCAAGCGCGGGCTGTTGCGCTGAACGGAATCATAACTTGCCGGCTGAGAGTAACCAAAGATGAATTCAGGATAGCGATCCATCATTCGGTTCATACTCGAAAAGGTGTGTACGGCCTTGTATTCCGCATTCCGTTCCGGCCAGAGCCAAACCAAGTCAATATGAGCATGGCCGGTGAGCACACAGGTAATGTGTTCATGCTGGCCTTCCAAGGAATCATATCCTGCTTTCAGGATTTTCTTCATGCCAGTCAACCCGTCTTGGTCCAAGGCATTTACGGAATCATCTAGAATGCGTAAAAGGCGACGATACAGAACGGGTACCACATCGATTGGTTTACGATAGCCCGAGCCATTCGTTGAAGGGCTCTGCCCACCGTTAGCACCTTTACCTTCTTCAAGCGCGAGATCAAAGAGTACTAACAAATCGTGATAGACCTCCCACGCCAGATCATTCCGGCTGAACAAAGCAACTACGCTTATTTCCGAACCACTTTTGGAAAGGCCATGCGCATCCGGATGCCACATTCCACTCTGCAAACACATGCTCTCCATGTAAACCGTCTGTTTTTCCCCCGCGGGTAGAGGCGCATATTTGTGGGCGACATCAAAACCGTAATAGGGTAGGCCTTTAAGATGAAGGGTGCTTTCCCCTTCTTCCTGCCAGTGTAAATACAAAGGCTTTTTTACTGAAATAGTGGGTAACTCGAGTTTAAACCAACTTTGCTCAAACATCTTTCCCCATTGAAAAGGAAGCGAAACCGATTTGTAGCTCTGCTTGCTGGCTTCGTCATAGGACGTGGGCTTTCCGCTACCGGCAGAAAAGGATAGTTGTAGCGAGCTTTCTTCTTTCCAAATCTGATTCTTAATGCGTTTTAGAGAGGTTTGCGCCCGGGGAAGGGTCAATTGGAGAAACGGGTTTTCTGGGTAATTCATACCCTTCATCTATCTACCGAGCAGGCTTGTACAAGAAGGAATATCTTTGAAAGCTCTTTCAAACCTCATGCCCTTCGCCTATCTTCATGTTTCCCCACAAACTCCCAACTCCAAGCTCCAAGCTCCAAGCTCCTAGCTCCAATCTCCCAACTCCAAGCTCCCAACTCCCAACTCCAAGCTCCCAACTCCCAACTCCCAACTCCCAACTCCCAACTCCCAACTCCCAACTCCCAACTTCTATCCCCGTGTTCTGGTTTTTCTATAATCTACTTTTTCATCTGGTTTATCTCCTGATGCTACCGCATTTTTTGTTGCGCATGCGTCGGCGCGGGGGATATCGAAAGGATTTTGGTCAGCGGCTTTTCCGACTCTCGGACGCTGACCTGACCAAGGTTTCCGACGGTCGGAAACTATGGGTGCATGCGGTCAGTGTCGGCGAATTATCGGTGGGTCTTTCGTTTATGAAGGACTGGCGGAAAAGATTTCCGGAAACGAATTTTTTGCTTACGGTTAATACCAGTACCGCGCATAAAATTGCGAAAGACCACTTAGATGCCCGTGATATTTTGCTGTACCCCCCCTTGGATTCCCCTTGGGTGATTCGTAAACTGCTTAACACCGTGGATGTGCAGGGGTTGGTACTAGTTGAAACGGAAATGTGGCCGAATATACTGCGTCAGCTTAACGCTAGGACTCTTCCAGTGATGCTCCTAAACGGTCGGATTTCGGATCGATCGTTCCGTCGCTTGCACAAGGTTCCCTCTTACACTCAACGACTTTATCCTCTGGTTTCACTTTACGCCATGCAAAGTGAGGAGGATGCGGAGCGGGCGAGGGGGCTGGGTGCGCCTGCGGATAAAGTACAGGTCATGCATTCCGCAAAATACGATGTGGCAGAGCGAGATCTTGAAGAGGAAAAACAGCGTTTGGATCGTCTTCATAAAAGCGGATTTTTAAATGAAGCTTCGCTTATTCTTCTCGGAAGCTCGACATGGCCCGGGGAAGAAAAGGTCCTGATGCGTTGCTTTCAAGAGAATCGGGAACGCTATCCGGCCTTGAAACTCATCTTGGTGCCACGCCATTTCGAGCGCAGGGAAGAGGTCTTAGCGGATGCCGCAGGTTTAGGCCTTTCATTAGCCTGCTGGTCGAACGACTCTGATGAAGATCTGAAATTAGCAGACATTCTTATGGTCGATACTACTGGAGAGCTAAAACATTTCACCGGCTTCGCCGATCAAGTATTTATTGGAAAAAGTCTGTTTAGAAGCGAAGGCCAAAATCCGCTCGAAGCCGCCAACGCCGGAAAATTTATCATCACCGGGCCCGGCATGGATAATTTCCGTCAAATCATGCAGGATTTAAATGAAGCGGACGCGGTTCAGATCGCCCGAGATCAAGAAGACCTTTGCCGTATCCTCCATGAATCGCTTGACCATAAGGAACAAGCTTCTCTGAAAGGTGAGAGAGCGACCGCTATGGTGCAAAAACGAAAAGGAAGTATTGCGCGTTCCGTGAATTCTTTCGCGGAGCTTCTCTAGAACGGAGGTTGGGCTTTCCAGCCCGACATACATCAGACTTGAGGTGTCGAGCGGGAATCATGCCTACGGCAGACAAGAGCCCAACCTCTATTTGTTTATTACATTGTTTTTAATAGAGGCGAGGATATTTTTTACCTGTTGCATTAAGGCTTCAAAATCATTCCGCTCATGGATGCGCACAAAAAGACCCGGAATCCCGCCATCTGAATGGGTGGTGGCAACCGCATTGCAACACAGCCTACCGGAATTTCTCATGGATGCATCCGAAACAAACATAATGGCGAAATTCCTCCAGAAAAAAACATTGACCTTGATACCGCGCAAGGTTTAAGGTTAGCCGCATAGACGAAACTCGTCACTCACAAGGATTTTGGTAAAAGCATCAAAAATGACGTGAGTGAACCAAAAAAAGGATGAGAATATGAAAAACCTGAAACTGAAAATGAGTACCCTGTTGATGCTGACAGGCGTGATGGGTTTGCCGTTGGCTGCGGATAGCTTTGGCTCCGGAGGAAATGCCTTCACCATTGATTTTGTTGAGATAGGTGACCCCGGTAACGCAAATGACTCCGGCACTACCGGATCGTACCACACACCATATGGCGGGGTGGCGAATACGTTTCGGATGGGGACGTACGAAGTCTCTGAAGACATGATCAACAAAGCGAATACGCTTGGAGGGCTTGGGATCACCAAAGACACGCGTGGAACCGACCGGCCTGCGACATCGGTAAGCTGGAACTATGCGGCGCGGTTTGTTAACTGGCTAAACACCAGCAGTGGACACAGTGCGGCGTATAAATTTGCCGACCAACCCGGGGAAGGAGGCTACTCTGCGAATGCGGGTATTGAATTGTGGGAATCGGGAGATGCGGGGTATGATGCCTCGAATTTGTACCGTAATTCCAATGCGTACTATTTTCTGCCCAGCGAAGATGAATGGTATAAAGCGGCGTATTATAGTGGTACAGGTACGACATATTCTGATTACCCAAGAGGAGATGATTTGTCACCTGATGGTATCGATTTCAATGGGGATCCTGACTTCAACGCAGTATTCAACGATGGATTTAATCAGGGAAGCCCCAATGACATCACGAATGCAGGGAATGCTTCAAGTTCGTATGGAACTTTTGGTCAGGGAGGAAATGTATGGGAATGGAACGAAAGCGCTCCCGGTGGCGTTAATAATTTAACGGATCCAAACCGCGGGTTTCGCGGGGGTAGCTGGGGCAATAGTGAGTTCTACTTGCGTTCCTCGGTCCGTGGCAGCTTCGCGCCTGCGGACGAGGGCTTCAACCTCGGTTTTCGTGTCGCCAGTATTCCTGAACCGTCGACTTGGATTCTCACGTTGATTCTCCTTGGAACTGCGGTCTTGATTGGACGCCGGAAACCTTCCCTTTAATGCTTTTCCCTTTTCCCTTTTCAATTCTGATACGCCCCAGAAATGGGGCTTCTTCCGCCGAAGGCGGGAAATTTTTTCCCGATGAAAAATGCCTCTGATGTCCCCATTGCCTGCGTCAAGTGGTATGACTTCAGTAAATGGGTGCTGGAGCGGGTGGAGAGCTTTCCAAAAAACCAACGCTTTGTGTTGGGGAATCGGGTTTCAAACGCTGCGTTGGATGTTTTAGATGCCTTGTCGCAGGCGGCGTATGCCTCTGGATCTGTTAAGGCGGAGCTACTCGAATCGGCTCAGCGTAGGATCAATGCGTTGCGTTGGTTGTTGCGCATGTGCAAGGATCGCAATTTGTTGAGCAACCGACAGTTTGGTCATGGCTGTATGCAAATGGAAGAATGTGGGCGCATGGTTGGGGGTTGGCGAAAGCAGGTGGCTGGACGGTCTGGATGAAGCGGCACAAGCAGTTATGGGATGCGTTTATCTCGTTTGATAATTTTTCACGAGCGGCCCGCTGTATGTTGAAAGGAAAGCGTATGAGCCGTCAAGGTGCGCGTTTTGATGCGGTTTGGGAGGATGAGGTGATTCGTTTGATTCGGGACTGTGAGGCTGGGGAATATCGTCCTGGGGCCTATCATTATTTTGAGATTTACGAGCCAAAACAAAGAACGGTGGCGGCGGCACCGATGCGGGATCGGGTTTTGCATCATGCGTTGGTGCAGATCTTAGAGCCGTTATTTGAACCACGATTTATTGAGGACAGTTTTGCTTGTCGAAAAGGGAAAGGTACGCATGCCGGGTTGCGCAGGGCCTCTGAATTTACCCAAAAATATCCCTGGGTGCTGAAATGTGATATCCAACAGTATTTCCCGTCGATTGATCATGAGGTGTTAAAGCTAAAGCTACGGCGGGTGGTTGGAGATAGGCGATTACTAAGCCTAATAGACCGAGTAATTGATAGTCATTCTCATCATCTGCGTCCTTGCTGGAATGCTGGAGATGAGTTGTTTGATGTTCGTCAGGTTGGGGTAGGGATTCCGATAGGAAATCTGACCAGTCAGTTTTTTGCCAATGTGTATTTGGATGGCTTTGATCATGTTGTGAAGCAGGATCTTCGGGTGAAGGGGTATCTACGGTATGTGGATGATTTTTTACTGTTTGGGACGTCTCGTGAGGAAATACGGGCTTATGGAGAAGCGGTGCGTGAGATCTTGAAACCACTGCATCTCCGAATTCATCCAGATAAGTATAGGGTGTGTCGCACGTCAGTGGGCGTCGATTTTTGCGGGTTTGCGCTGCGAGACGATGGGAGAATTCGGGTGCGGAACCAGAGCGCCCGGCGCTTTCAGCGTCGATATCGTGAAATGAAGTGGCGGAACAAATGTGGGCAGATCCCCGTGGAGAAGGTGACGGAAAGTGTACAGGCGTGGGTCGCTCATGCCTCTCATGCCCAGAGTTGGGGCTTGCGCAAGGCGATCTTGTCTGCTTGAAGGGGATCGGGCGAAACGGATGGTTTACGTTGCCCGCGGGATTCGCGGGGGTAACTGGAACAATAGTGAGAACAACTTGCGTTCCTCGATCCGTAACAACAACACGCCAACGAACGAGAACAACAACATCGGTTTTCGTGTCGCCAGTATCAGGACAGCTTTTGGGTCAGATGAATAAAGGAGATTCGCTCCTTTGTTCCCGTACCCGTTCAGGATACACCGTTTTGTCCACTGCGTAGAATGTTGGGTCTGCGGAGAAATCAAGTAGGGCTCTCAGCGGTGAGTAAGGTTTTCTGAAAGCCGTTGGGAGTTTTTTTTAGAAGGTCAACGGGTATTAACGACTTTATGTGGGCGAGTTAACTCTTTTAGAGTAACAATCCAGCCTGAGATTTGATGGATGTGAAGAATTTGGAGAGACATAAAAAATACCTAACATTTACCCGATCCAATCCAGCTTCTTTTAATGACTAGGCGAGTTTTGTCAGTTATGGATAGGAAATTGCTTTTCGCGTGGTCGCGGCGAAGAGCGGCTTCTGGGTTGTGAGGGGTGCGACCATGTGGATGTAATGGCGGGTAGAGGCGCGAAAGTCAAGGCGAAGAGGCGAATGACCCGTTCCACGCCCTGAACAGAGGGGGCCGGGGGAAGGCCCCCTCTGTTCAGGGCGTGGAATTAACGTCTTTCCAAGGAAACAAGTCAAAGCCCCTCCGTCGCAATCGCTCAGGCGTTTGCGTAAAAGAGCACGGGTTCGTTGTCGTAATCCGGGAACGGGTCCTGATCGACAGGCTCATAGACCCAATCGCCGGGTGGCGGGTCTGTGCCGGTCTGACGTTGAGGATCTACGCGGACGCCCTCCTGCCACAGGCCGAGACACTTGAGAATTTTCTCGATCACGTCGCGTTCGTCGATGAGAAACAATGCAACAGGTGAATTATTCCATAACGCCTTAATATGGGACATCGAACCAACTGTGCCCATGCGATCAGTTTGTTCAGAGCAGCCGATTCATTTTTGGTTAAGAACTTAAAAGTTGAGCTTGAACAAATCTTAACGGGCCCTTTTCTTTTTCCTTTTTCACGGATCAGGTGGATCGGGTACGTGCTTGGCGCGAAAAGAATCCCGGTTACAGGAAGAAGCCTCTCTTACCAGTGGCGCCGTTACAAGACGACTTACGAGCTCAAACCATTGAGATTAAACAGGATAGCTTAGGTTTAGCAGCAGGTGCGTTACAAGATGAGATATTGACACAAACACTTGAGGCTAATGAAGATAGATGTAGTTTAGTTCTTAATACGCTACAAGATGACATATTGGTACAAAATGCTGATGATAAACAAGATAGTTCAGATTTGTACACGAGTGCACAACAAAACGATTTCTTGATGCAGCGTGCTTTACTTGTGGGGTATATTACTCACATAAACCAATGTACGTTATCTGACGATCTTGCACCTGTGCTTAGTAACCTTCAGGCTCTGGGTCTACAAATCCTAGGCGTGAGGTCAGGATTACAATCTAACGAAACGCATGACATACAGACAGTTTTATTGCCCCGATCGCCTGCGCCAAGTGCCAGCGCAGTACAATGTGATCAACCATCGCCTGATTTATGAGCTTCGCAGGTTACCTCACCGACTACAGACAATTACCTCCGGTTGGCGAAGAAAATCTAAGAATAAGAAAACCCAAAAACAGCCGGTATTTTCATACCGGCTGTTTTACACCACTTTCACTCCGGTGCTGACAGATGGCCAGGATAACAACCCAAGCTAGCAAAATCCTGTTTTATCCTGTGTATCCATGTGTAATGCGATTTTCGCGGAAGAGTCCAGAAACTGAAACATACAGGCAAGAATGCCTAGGTTACCGCAGGCAGGAATGCCTACGTTACCCCAAGTCCTCCAGCACTTCCATTAGTTCTGCAACCTTTTTCTTGGGTGCGCGGGTGAAGGATTTGGCGATTTGGGTTTCGGTTAAGGGGCTGGGGCTGGCTTGGATGAGAGTTCGGATGGCTCTTAGTTGTTCGGAGAGGGTTGAAGGCCAAGGCTGGGGCCGAAAGTCTGCGGTCGGAGGTCGGAGGTCGGAGGTCGGATTTTTTTGTGCCTTTTGTGCCTTTTGTGCCTTTTGTGCTTTTTGGTGCGTCAGGCGAAGTCTGACTTTTCTAATAAAATGTAAGGAGTTTATCATGACAACTTAGTATCCATCATGTAGCCGATTTGGCGGTGAAAGGAGTAATCCCCAAGCCGAAGCCCGGAAAGGCAAACGCGCGAGCCGCAATACCTGTGAACTCGATTCGGCCTCGTTACACTACAATAGGAGTGGCCAAGCTTCCAGAAAGGCTGAAGCCTGAAACTTCCGGTGAAGAGATACTAAGATGCAACCGGAAGGCTCCTCGGGGTGACTGGAGGTGGCGCGTGCGGAAAGAAAAGTCAGGAACCTGAGAGATCCCAGTACCCCTTGGGTATTGGGAAGTCGGAGGGTCCCATAGTAGCAATGAAGGACTTAACCCGTCTGGAGCGAAGGGGACCTACTGTAAACATGCAACCATCAATGCTGATCTCATCCGTCTGGCCCATGGTCGATTGCGGAATCCATATGAGCCAGTAGTAATGTGCGCAGAACGAGTCTCTGACTCGGGAAGTTTACAGGAGAGCCGGATGCGGGAAAACCGCACGTCCGGTTCGACGAGGGGGAGGGCAGGAGGGCGTAACAGCCACCTGTTCCTCTCTACTCTACTGGTTACAAATTCTTCCTGGGTGGCCTTGGGGCCTTCGGGGTTTTGGTAGTCGGGTCTTAGGTAACGGATTATGCCTTCGGCTTCTTCGGCGGCGCGTTGGTGGTTGAGGTCGACCAGGCGTTGGAGGATGGATTGCTCGTCTAGGTCGGCGGGCCAGCCATATGCGGCGGCTACGGCGGTATCGAGATCGTCGTGGATTTGTTTTAGTACTGACACCAAACCTTGTTTGCGGATGGTCTTTTCTTTGGCGGTCAGGGGATCCCCGCTGAGGAGTTTTTACAGCGCGTTGTACATGCCTGTCACAGAGCGGCGACCAGCTGTGGGTTGAACCGCCCCGATTGCAGAAGGTAACCCAGAGGAAAAGCACTTCCCTCGTTTTTTAACTGCCATTTTTCAGCCACCTCCTTTAATTCGTCAGCTGTTATCATAGAGATCATGGTCCCGTTCTCCACTTGATACTGCATGGCGATTAAACTGGATTCTGGAGTGAACTGCGGCCCGAAAACAATGAAGCCCGCGACCGGTTTGTCAGATTGCCGGATGTAGCCGTCGAATTGCTTTATGTGGTCCTTCAGGTTTACGGGGGTTTCCTTGGACTTGTTGTCCCAAAGAATGATTTTGTCCTTATAGGACAAGGCGCCATCCGCATGATTCGTTCCAACGAAGTTCAAGGGCTTGTGACCGAGAAACCGCTCGAAAATGAAATTCGTCACCTCTTCGAACTTCCTCTCAATTTCGATATCCTTTTCAATCAATTGTTGTTTCCGTAATGAATCCCGGTCTCGGTGTGCCAATTCCTTGAAATATTTGTAGTAAATTTCGCGCTCGTCACTCGGGTTTTCCGCCTTTTCATGAAGTGAGTCGTAAAACTGGATAATACGTTCGACAAGATCGATTTTCGACCCGGACACGTTTAGCCCCAACTCACCGCACCATTTACTCAGATCTTGCATCTGCAGCCCATCGCGGGGTGAGATGCCTCCCAGCAGAACCCGCGGACTCAGTTGCTCAATGGCGGTCGAGCTCAGACACTCCAACGTGGCATTCTTCTCGGTTTTGATGCCCATCTTGTTTAGGGATTCTTTGATGTAGTTCTTTGAACGGACGGTCTTGAACTTGAGCATTTCAGAATAACCATACTCCCGGATTTCTATTCCCAGAACCTTACGTATGACTACGGCGATTTCGTCAGGAATTACGTCGAAATCCACGCTGTCGTCCCGAACTGAGTAAATGAGTCCAGTGGTCTGCAGGAGCCTTCGAACCCCTTCAATTTCCTCGCGTGTATGAAGGGTATTCGACGGTTTGGGAAATCTGCCAAGACTCGCTTCAATAATCCGAAACTCCGTCTGGGTCACTTTTAACCGTTCGCGAATTTTTTCGATAAGGTTTTTCTCGTCGACGCTCAGATCATCGTCTTTCTCCCATGCGACTCCGACAATGAATTGCATCATTTCCAACTCTTGTGATCGTTCGCTGGACTTCTGCAACAGATCCTCGTTGGACCGGTCAACGATGGCCTGTTCCCACTTGATCACATCTTCGTCCGTCTCCTTGCGGGGGCACATGAAATCGTCTTTCTGCAGCAAGACTCCTTTCAATATGCATGGCCCGATAATTCTAACATTTCTGTCGGGATGGTATATTATTCCATCCAATGCTTTTCTGACATTATCCTCATAGTAGTATTGGGGTGCTGTCTTCAAAAGTGCCGCTTTAATTTCCTCCTCAGACAACCCTCTGTAGTCTATGACATAGGGTTGTGCGATACGTTTCAACTCAGTGAGAGTGGGGATGTTGGGTACGCAGTTTTTAATGTTCATGGGTTTTTCCTGAGTTTTTTTTGAGGTGAATACGATGACTGCCGGGAGCGGGGAAAGGGACGTAGGTGCCGCCGCTGCGGGAGAATTCGGCATAGATTTCGATCATGTGGCCGACATCGACCCCTAGCAAAAAGGGAGGACGGCCTTCGTCGGCGGGGAGGGCGCGGATATAGCGGTCGGCTTGATTGCGGGCCTTGATCATGGCCTGATCCCAGGCGGGAGTGCCGCGGCGTCCGTGGCCGACCTTTTCGCCGTCGGCTTCGCTGCCCTGTTTGGCTTCGAGTACAAAGCTGTCGCGCTTGTAGAGATCAATCCGCCCGGGGGCGGTGGATCCGTCGACCTTTTGGAAAGTTACATCGCGTTCGAAGATGTAGGCATTGTCGTCGCCAGCCGGATCAGGCTGGGGGAGATCGAGCAGGTCGCAGAGTTCGTTTAAGAAGAGCTGGGCGTTGGAGCGTTCGCTGGTTCGGAGGCTTTCCAGCGTTCGATAAAGGGTTCAATGGATGAGGGTTCAGGATCAAATGCCATTTAACGTAACTGTCAAAAGGAGAGTGCGATGCAACATTTAATCGGTCTGGGGTGAGGGAAATTGTCTCACGCAAAGCCGCGAAGTGCGCAAAGGGAATTGAAGAGGAAACGGGAGTGAGGGGATCCTGCCAGTCCTTTGCTGCTTGATGGTTGTCGGACACGATGCTTAACCTCCGTTATCAGCTATAGTGGCTTTCTATGCGAAAACGGTATCTGAGAATTATTTGTCAATCTCTTTGATTTTTGCGTTTGACCTTGCCGATTTCTTGGGTTTAAAGGGGTGCTTCACAAAAAGTGAAATTTTTAACGATTGCGGGATGTGTTTCATCAAAGTTGATGTAATATTTATCAAAATCAACCCATTCGACGCCTATGTCATCTCAACTTTTTACAACAAAACATAATACGCTCGCGCGTCTTTCCCTGCTGTTATTCGTAGCTGGAGGAGCAGGTTTCCTCGGTCTTATGGACATGATCCATCGTTCTCCCTACGTGCGCTATACTAAGGTACGCCGTGAGCAACCTGTTCCATTTAGTCACAAACACCATAGTAACTTGGGTATCGACTGCCGGTATTGTCATACCTCGGTTGAGAAGAGCAGTTTTGCAAATGTTCCTCCTACTCAGACCTGCATGAATTGCCATAATATCATGTGGAAAGAGTCAGATATGTTGGCTCCCGTTCGTGAAAGTTGGGCCTCTGGAGAGTCGTTGGAATGGACCCGTGTTCACGATCTACCTGATTTTGTTTACTTTAATCACTCCATTCATGTGAATAACGGAATCGGTTGTGCAACCTGTCATGGTCGGGTGGACCAAATGCCGTTAACTTGGCGTGAAAAACCCCTGTACATGAAATGGTGTCTGGAATGTCACCGGAATCCGGAAGAATTTGTACGTCCGGACGATAAAATTTTCGATATGGCCTTCGATCCGCAAAGTCAGACTTTGGAAGAGCGTCAGGCTCTGGTTGAGGAATACAACATCGATACGTCTAATCACCGTCTAACTAACTGCGCAATTTGTCACCGATAATGAAAACGGATACCCCCACATCTTTTGGAGATAAAAACGGAAGCTTGGACTTACGCAAAATGCGTGATGTCCTGAAACAGGATTGGGAACAGCGGGATCGCCGCATGTACACCAGTTTCTTGGACCGCGACGCGACGCAACTTCCCGCAGCTCCATCCGCACGTAAAGAAAATGAAGACGATTCGGGCGTAGACCGTCGCAGTTTTATGAAACTGATGGGTGGAAGCGTTGCTTTAGCTGGACTGGCGGCGTGTACACGTCAGCCCAAAGAATTAATCGTGCCTTATGTGAAGGCTCCTGAAGATATTATTCCAGGTAAACCTCTGTTCTTTGCAACTGCCCGTATGTTTGGCGGCTTCGCACAGGGAGTCATGGTGGAATCCCACATGGGTCGTCCAACCAAAGTCGAAGGTAATCCCTTACATCCAGCATCTTTGGGAGCCACCGATACGTTTTCACAGGCCTCTGTATTAGATCTTTATGATCCGGATCGCCAGCCAGGTCTCCGGAAAGCGGGTATCCCCAAAGATTTCAAGTCCTTTAAAGCTGAATTACAAGCTGCCATTGCTACCGCGCCTTCGGGTGAAGGGATTCGGGTATTACTTCCTTCTAGTACATCCCTCACGGAAAAGCGTTTGTGCGAGAAGATTATAGAAGCGTTACCTCAGGCACAGATTCATGTGTTTGATCCGGTAAGTGCTGAAAATGAGGCGCTCGGACTTGAAAAGTTATTTGGAAAACCCATGCAGTCGGTCCTCTATTTCGACAAGGCGGATGTCGTGGTCTCTCTGGATAGTGACTTTATGGGTTGGAGTACGGCTAAAGTACGATACTCAAAAGATTTTTCTTCCCGCAAGCGAATTGTAGACGGTATAAAACGTAATCGTTTTTATTCCATCGAGTCCACCTTTTCAATGACCGGTTCCAATGCCGATGACCGCTTGCCTGTTCGTGCAGGTCGCGTACAAGGCCTCGCTAGGGCTATTGCTGCTGGCTTGGGACTCCCCACCGACGTACCTGAACTCAACGAACGAGAGTCAGCTTTCGTTTCCGCTATTGTCGGAGACTTGAAAGAAGCTGGAAAGCGCTCTTTAGTCGTGGCAGGTCCTCATCAACCAGCTGCGGTGCATGCTATTGCGAATTTAATCAACGCTCAGTTGGCTTCCATCGGAACCACGGTTGATTTTATCGAACCTCAATTGAACGGCCCAGTAAAAGTACAGGAAGACTTTATGAATCTCGTGCGCGATATGCACGATGGCAAAGTGAAAGTACTGGCGATGTTGGATGTAAACCCCGTTTATGGGGCACCACTCACCCTACGCTTTGAGAAAGCTTTAAAAAAGGTGCCTTTCTCTTACCAATTAGGCACCTTGTACGACGAAACCGCCGAAAAATCTACTTGGGCTCTTTCGGGGACTCATTACATGGAAACCTGGTCAGATATGGCTGCCTTTGATGGTACAGTAACCATCGCGCAGCCTCTAATCGCCCCTCTTTACGAAAGCAAAAGCCTCCTAGAATTACTTTCCCTAATGGCTGGCGAAGAATCCGAAGCCTTCGATTTGGTTCAAGAAACTTGGAAGACCTCCACGGGATTAACCGACGACGAAGACGGTTTCCGCAAATTCTGGCGTACCGCCTTGCATGATGGATTTATTAAAGGCTCGGCTTCGAAGCCTTGGAAAGGTCTCAAAGCCAAAGCGGATGTACTAAGCGAAGCCTATACGGATCCTAAATCTGATTTTGGCTTGGAAGTCGTTTTTCAACCTGATTCGCGGGTGTGGGACGGTCAATTTGCCAATAATCCTTGGCTTCAGGAAATGCCCGCTCCCGTGAGTACACTCACCTGGGATTCTGTATTTACTATGAGCCCTACGACGGCCGCAAAGTACAAAATTCGTTTGACCAATGAAGGGGTTCAGAAGCGTACGGTGGTAAAACCGCAGGTTCAAATTATTGAACTCAATGTAAATAAACGTACGCTACAAGGACCCGTTTTGGTAATCCCGGGGCATCCCGATGATACTGTTATGGTCACTTTGGGTGGGGGACGTCAAGTAGGTACCGTGGCCAAGGGTGTTGGCTACAATGCCTCCTCGCTTCGTACCTCTGCCGAACCTTGGATCCAGCAGGGTGCAACCGTTGTGCAAATGGACCGCTGGCAAGATTTAGCTTTGACGCAGGATCACTTCCCACTTCAGGCAGATGGACGTGCCTTAATTCGCGAAGCTGGCTTGCAGCAGTACGAACAAGTTCCTGACTTTCCTAAACAGATGGTTCACCAATTCGATGAGCGTTTCACGCTCTATGAACCCTGGGATTACAGCAAAGGCCTACAATGGGGAATGGTGATCGATCTGAATACCTGTATTGGTTGCAATGCCTGTATTATTGCGTGTCAGTCCGAAAATAATATCCCCACGGTTGGCAAAGATGAGGTCATGAACGGTCGTCAGATGCATTGGATCCGGGTCGACCGTTACTTTGAAGAATTAGATAATGGCGAAACGCGTTTGCACACCATGCCTATGGCCTGTGTACATTGCGAAAATGCACCATGTGAGACGGTTTGTCCGGTTGGAGCATCGATGCACAGTACCGAAGGTCTCAATATGATGGTATATAACCGTTGTATCGGAACTCGTTATTGTTCTAACAACTGCCCTTACAAAGTGCGTCGATTCAATTTCTATAAGTACACCGATGAAGAAACCGAGAGCATCAAGCTTCAACGTAATCCAGATGTGACGGTCCGTCTGCGCGGGGTTATGGAAAAATGTACTTACTGTGTGCAACGATTGAATTTAGCTCGAATTGATTCCAAAGTGAAAGACCGGCCCTTCAGAGATGGCGATGCGATTACCGCATGTCAGCAAGCCTGCCCAACCGAAGCTATTACCTTTGGTAATATCATCGATCCGGACAGTAAAGTGGCTAAGTTGAAAGCTCATGGATTGAACTACACCATTTTGGAATCGCTTAATACCCGGGCACGTACCAGTTATTTAGGTAAAGTACGGAATCCGAATCCACTCTTGGAACCCAGCATTTTAAAACCGCTCACCTTCATGCACGGACCAGGAGGGGAACATGGGGAACATGCGTCTCCTTCCCCCCACAAAGAAGGCGATTCGCCCGTGCCTGAAATGAAGGGCCACTGATTTTTTGGAGAAATTTGACTATGTCCACTGAAGAAAAAACAGATCCTGACGGTCAGCTGCCTTACATCAGCGGTCATTCCTTGTCCTCGGTCAGCGAAAAGATTTCCGATGTTACCACTTTGCCCGTCCGAAAGATGCCCAAGTTTTGGTATGGCGGAATCATTTTAGGTATCACCCTCGTTCAGCTCCTGTTCGTGGCCATTTATATGTTGATCACCCGCGGTACGGGTATTTGGGGATTAAATGTTCCCGTCGCCTGGGGTTTTGCGATTATTAATTTCGTTTGGTGGATTGGTATTGGTCACGCCGGAACGCTGATTTCTGCGATTCTATTTCTTTTCCAGCAAGATTGGCGAACCTCTATCAGTCGATTTGCAGAGGCCATGACCTTGTTTGCGGTAGTTTGTGCGGGTCTGTTTCCGCTTCTTCATGTCGGTCGTCCTTGGTTGGTCTATTGGTTGTTTCCTTACCCAAATACCTTAGGCATGTGGCCGCAATTTCGTTCTCCGCTTTTGTGGGACGTATTCGCGGTTTCCACCTATGCTACGGTATCACTCATGTTCTGGTTCACTGGACTGGTTCCCGATTTGGCTACCATGCGGGCTAAGACCGATTTGCTCTGGGCTAAAAAGATTTACCACACCATGTCTCTCGGATGGACTGGAGCCGCCCGTCACTGGCATCGCTACGAAGTGGCTTATTTACTTCTAGCCGGACTTTCCACTCCCTTAGTTTTGTCGGTGCACTCGATTGTATCCCTAGACTTCGCGGTTTCCGTTGAACCCGGTTGGCACACCACTATTTTCCCTCCTTATTTCGTTGCGGGAGCAATTTTCGCCGGATTCGCAATGGTGTTGACCTTTTTGATTCCGGTTCGCGCCATCTACGGAATGAAAGATCTCTTGACCACCCGTCATTTGAACAACATGTGCAAAGTGATGTTATTCTCCGGTTTGATTGTGGCTTATGGGTACAGTATGGAGATTTTCTTTGGTTGGTATAGCGGATCGCCCTTTGAACGTTTCATGGTTTTGAATCGTATGCAGGGGCCTTATGCTTGGAGTTACTGGTTGCTCATCCTATGTAACGTGTTGGTACCCCAGTTCCTATGGAGTTATAAAGTACGAACGAATCCCATTTTAGTTTTTATCATTTGTCAGTTTATCTCCGTTGGCATGTGGCTAGAACGTTTCGTGATTGTGATTATTTCTCTTCACCGAGACTTTCTGGATTCTAGTTGGAGGATGTATGCAGGTACCCGCTGGGACTGGGCGATGTACGTTGGAACCATGGGCCTTTTCTTGACCTTAGTTTTCATTTTTATTCGAACCCTGCCTATTCTGGCGATCTTTGAAATGCGCGAGTTGGTGCATAAAGAAGGTCATAAAGAGGATTCACACTAAAGGTTTGCGTTATGTCTAGTACTAAAAAATTTAATACGTATGGAGTAGTTGCTGAGTTCGATAACGAACATTCGGTTTTAGAAGTGGCCCTAAAAGCCAGTGAAGCCGGATACACCGTTATGGAAGCCTACAGCCCGCTACCGGTTCACGGTCTTGACGAAGCTCTTGGCCGCAAACGCACAATTTTACCTTGGTTAGTATTTGCTGGCGGAACCTTTGGTTGCTTGGGTGGATTGTTCATGCAATATTGGATGTCAGCTGTAAACTATCCATGGAATGTGGGTGGACGCCCGACCTTCAGTTGGCCTGCCTTTATCCCTGTAACCTTTGAGTTGACTATTCTTTGTGCTGCGTTGACGACCGTAATTGGAATGTTTGCTTTAAACGGACTTCCCCGTCCGCACAATCCGATTTTCAATACCCCAAATTTCGACCGCTCTACCATCGATCATTATTTTATCTGTATCGAGGCTAAGGACCCCAAATTTGATGAAAAGGAAGCTACCGAATTCCTTCAAAGCTTCAAACCTGAAGCTGTAAACACCATTACCGATGCCTGAACGGAAAAGACCTATGAACTCTCGACTTTTTCCCATGTTATTTTGTGTAGGCCTGCTATTTACAGCAGGCTGCGGCCCCCTGTTTAAAATTCGTAAGGCGATGTACGATCAGCCCAAATTCGAACCTCTCGAAGCGACTGATTTTTTTGGGGATGGCCGTTCGGCTCGTCCTCTGATTGAAGATACGGTTTCTCAAGGGAACTTAAAATTGGATGACCATCTTTACTTGGGACTTCAGGAAATCGATGGAGATTTTCGTCAAGCCAAGGAATATCCCTTTGCTATAACCTCCGAGGATTTAGACCGCGGGGAGTTAATGTATAATATTCACTGTTCGGTATGCCACGGTAAATCTGGTCATGGAAAAGGCATGGTCGTTCGTCGCGGATACAAGTATGCTCCTAGTTACCACACCGAAATTCTGCGTAATGCTCCACCTGGATATTTTTACGGGGTGATTATGAATGGATATGGACAGATGATGAGTTATAGCCATCAGATCCCGGTCGAAGATCGTTGGAAAATTATCGCCTATATTCAAACTTTACAACGTAGCCAATTTGCTAAGGTCGAAGATTTAGAAGCCATAAAGACTTTTAACGATCAAGCTTCCTCTCCCGAACACGCACCTCTGGAAAACTCGAATGAGCACCACTGATCTTCCTTATTTACCCAATAAACTAAAAGACATGCAGACCCTATCCCTGCTCATTGGGGGAGTGGGAATGGTGATCATGTTCTTAGCTTGGATCTTTGGGGTCGCCAACTTCTATCAAGGCTATCTGGTTGGATGGCTATTCGCTCTCGGATTTGCGGCCGGTGGCTTACTGATTCTCTGTATCCATAATCTAGCCAATGGCGGATGGGGATTTTTGTTACGTCGGATTGCGGAAGCCTCCGCTAAAACGATTCTGCCGATCATGTTGCTGTATCTACCCATTATGTTTTCTTTGGATAATTTATATCCTTGGGCCATTCGGGATGCCAACAATATTTCGGTGTATGCCTCCGATCCAGTAGTCGGATTAAAATTACACTATCTCAACCATGGATTTTTCTGGTTACGCTACATTATAATTACCGTACTCTGGAGTGGTGCAGCGCACTTGTTCTGGACCTTTAGTAAGAAGCAGGACGAAACGGGTGACATGGAATGGCGTCGAAAGATGCGTTTTATTGCTGGTCCGATAGCGTTGATTTATATCCTCACTTTAACCATTGGTTCAGTGGATTGGATCATGTCTCTTGAGCCAGCATGGTTTTCTTCGATTTTCGGGGTGATGGTTGCCTCAGGTCAAATGCTGACGATGCTAACTTTCGGGATTGTTTTCCTCAGTTGGTTGTCCAAATGGGAACCCGTCAAAACCGCTTATACCTTCAAACGCCAACACGATCTTGGTAAACTACTTTTCGCTTTTGTGATCTTCTGGACCTACATCGAGTTATCCCAGTTTATTATTTATTGGCACGCGAATCTGCCTGAAGAAATCACCTGGTACATGAACCGTCAAGTTGGTGGATTCAATGGATTGTCTTGGTTTCTGTTTATGGCCCAATTTGCTATCCCCTTTCTGGTGCTGATTTCGAGAAGTACCAAACAAAATCGGAAGGCCTTAGTCTTTATGGCCGCCTTCCTATTGTTTATGAGAGTTATTGATTTATATTGGATGATCGCACCAAGTATTAATATGCCATTGAGCCGGGAATTGTATCCGGTGGCTACCAAAGCCATGTCAGGATCCGCTTTCCATTTATTGGATGTTATTGGTGTCGTGAGTTTTGGAGCACTATGGTTTGGATTGTTTCTAAAGAACTTCCGTAGCCGCCCCTTATTACCTGTGAACGACCCCTATTTTTCCATCAATGCTGAAATCAAGGATACGGAAGCATGAGTGACTTAGATCCGAAAGAAAACGAAGAAGAAATTGTAACAGAAGCAACCGAAGTAGAAACCTCGGAAGAAACTGTTGTAGATGAAAATGGTCCCGTAAACGTGGATCACCAAGATAACGACTTGGATCTCAAGACGGTTAAAAAATTCATTGTGGTTTCCTTCGCGGTCACCATCGCATTTTTCGTGCTGATGTTAATTGTCTTAAGGTTTTACAAAACCGATTTTGAAGAGGAACGCGGAGTGGCAAATGTAGAAGATCGTCAGATTGCTGGAAAGGACGATGCGCTGTTGCAAACGGAACCTCTAGTCGAATTAGCTGAGTACAACGACTTGGAAACGCTACGTCTAACTATGACCACTAACGCCATCGAACACGCGGTAATCCCAGTGGAAGCCGCAAAAAAACTGATGCTAGCCGAAAATAACTTTCCGACACCGACACCCGTGGTTGACCCCGAAGAGGTCTCCGAATCCATGGAATCGATGGTGTCTTTTTCAGCGGCTCCCCCAAAAGCAGATACGGTCAAAAAACCAGAACCTACTCCTCAAGTCCCTGTCTTATTAGCTCTTGCAACTACATCCGAAATCGAAATGATTACCGAAGCAGCACCCGATCCTAGGATGGCTGCCGCAGGTGAAAAAATCTTTACCGCTCAGTGCATGGTCTGTCACTCAGGTAAAAAGGGTGCTATCGGGCCTAATATGCAAAAAGCGTATGGAACCATGCGAAAGTTAGAAAACCATGACCCCATCTTGATGGATCATGATTATATCATCAACTCCATGAACAATCCCATGGATCACATCGCTAAAGGATATATGCCTGTAATGATGTCCTTCAAAGAGCTGTTGACTACAGCCCAGAAAGAAGAAGTGGTCGCTTATTTGAAATCTCAAGGTACCTTGATCTCCAAAGCCGTTCCCAGACCCGTAGTGGCAGTGGAACCAGAGCCTGAACTCGCAGTTGAAGCGCCTGTTCAAGTCATACCCGTAATGGAAAAGGATCCTGCTAAACTACCTACTCCTGTGATTGAACAACCCGTAGCTCCAGAAGTTGAGCCGCAACCAGCCACGCCAGTTGATCCTCAACCAAAAGAAGAAAATAAAGGTATAATCTTTGTATGATGACTAAACTTCAGAGTTTTAGAAGCCTCCTCCTCGGGCTTGTTCTTTCTACCTCCTTCGCGTTTGCGCAGGACGTAGACAGTCCTTTCATTCCTACCGATCCGAGAACCGCACCTTTCTTGGATGTATCTTTCCGTCCAGAACTCGATACGGAAATGCCCCTAGACTTAGAATTTATGGGAGACGACGGAATACGTAGCACGCTTAGGGAACGGTTAATTTCCGACAAACCGACCATCATTGCGCTTGTTTATTACCGTTGTCCTACCATGTGTAATTTAGTACTCAATGGAATGGTACAAACGCTGAAGGAAATCTCCTTTGTGCCCGGAGAGGACTTTACGATCATGGCCATCAGCTTTGATGCGGAGGAAACCCATGTGACGGCTTCTGGGAAAAAACGTTCTTATATGACCGATTACGGCATTGAAGATGAAGGTAAAGGCTGGCATTTCATGGTCGGAGATGAACCTGAAATTAAGAAATTGACTGATGCGGTAAATTTTGGATTTAAGTATGACCCCATGGACGATCAATACGCTCACGGTAGTGGTCTGCTTATCCTTACTCCGGGAGGAAAAATTTCACGTTTTCTTCCTGGGATGTCTTTCCCCGTTTTGGATACCCGACTGGCTTTGGTCGAGGCGAGTGAAGGAAAAATAGGTACGCTAAGCGACAAGCTTGCATTGCTTTGTTACAACTATGATCCTGAAACCGGTAAATACGGATTATTGATTCATCGGATTATTTTAATAGCTTGTCTAGTTACGATTGCTGCAGTGGCTTGGATGATATTCAGCTTAATTCGTATGGATAAAAAACGGAGCGCAAAGACTCCAACTGAACCCACGTCTGAATGACAAATAAAACGTAATGAAAGCCGTAAAAACAGCCCCCGACGTCGCCTCCTCTTATGCTCAACAGGTTGATAACCTGTATGCCTACTTGATTGGCGTATCCATTTTCTTCACGATCTTTATTTCTGCGACGATCATTTACTTCGCGATTAAATATAAGCGGCAAAGCGATGCGGATCGTCCGGCCCCAATTAAAGATGGTAAGCTCATTGAGATCCTCGGATCCGTTATCCCCTTTATTATCGTTATGGTCATGTTCTTTTGGGGAGCTAAGCTTTTCTTTGATGCGCGTATCCCACCAAAAGACTCTATGGAGATTTTGGTTACCGGGAAACAATGGATGTGGAAGTTGCAACATCCCAACGGAAAGCGTCAGATCAACAACCTTAACGTACCCGTTGGAGTCCCCATCAAACTTACCATGACCTCTGAAGATGTCATTCATAGTTTTTACTTGCCGGCCTTCCGTAAAAAGATGGATGTCGTACCAGGAAAATATACTCAAATGTGGTTTCTTCCTGAAGAAACCGGAGAATTTTTCCTCTTCTGTGCCGAGTATTGTGGAACCGAACATTCTCTTATGGGAGGGAAGCTTCGGGTTATGGAGCAAGCCGATTATTCGGAATGGTTAACTCACCGAATGGTGGATGGGGTCGCGGCTCCGGTAACCGCTTCAAGTGATCCGGCAGTTGCAGGTAAAGATATTTGGGATACCAATTGCGCTATGGCCTGTCACACCGGCAAACCTGGATCGATCGCGCCACATATTTTGAATAAATTTGGAACCATTCGTCAACTGGAAGGCGGAGAGGAAATCCTTATGGACGACTACTATGTTCGTAACTCTATGAATAATCCAAATGAGCACATTGCAAAAGGGTATCCTGCTGCCATGAGTGCATTTAAAGGGGTGTTAAGTCCCAAGCAGATGACTCAAGTCATTGCTTACCTCAAATCACAATCTGAAGCCTCTGCTGAGTAAAAGTTCATGAACGAATCTGCACCATCTGAAATCAAGCTAAATTATCTTACAGCGGGTGATACCGTAAAATCCTGGTTGCTAACCGTAGACCACAAACGCATCGGTATCTTGTATCTGGTCGCCATGACGGGGTTCTTTTTTATTGGTGCCTGCGCAGCTGCACTTTTCCGTCTTGAATTAGCTACGGCCGTAGCCGATGTGGTTTCGAATGATACCTATAACAGGTTATTTACCATGCATGGGATCATCATGGTGTTCTTTTTCCTGATTCCTGCGGTTCCCGGGGTCTTGGGGAATTTCTTTGTCCCACTGATGATTGGTGCCAAGGATGTAGCTTTTCCGCGACTGAATCTTGCCTCTTGGTACATTTATATGTTGGGTGGAAGCTTCACCTTAGCTGCAATTTTGTTAGGAGGAATCGATACCGGCTGGACGTTTTACACCCCCTACAGCTCGGTATATGCAGATTCAAATGTGATTCTTGCCGGAACTGGGGTGTTCATTACCGGTTTCAGTTCTATTTTGACCGGTTTGAATTTTATCGTCACCATTCACAAAATGCGCGCTCCGGGAATGCGTTGGATGCGTTTGCCACTGTTCATTTGGGCTCAGTACGCAACCTCGATTATCAATGTTCTTGGAACTCCGGTCATTGCAATCACCCTTTTGTTGGTGGTTTTTGAACGTGGATTTGGATTTGGGATTTTTGATCCTGCAAAGGGAGGGGACCCCGTCCTTTATCAACATCTTTTCTGGTTTTATTCCCATCCAGCGGTTTACATTATGATTCTCCCAGGTTTTGGGGTGGTGTCTGAGGTGCTGGCCTGTTTCTCTCGTAAGCGGATTTACGGATATGAATTCGTTGCCTTCTCTAGTCTGGCTATTGCGGCTATCGGATTTTTTGTTTGGGGACACCATATGTTCACTAGTAGTCAGTCCGAATATGCGGCTCTGATTTTTTCCGTGCTTTCGTTTCTGGTGGGGATTCCGACCGCGATTAAAATTTTCAACTGGATGGCTACCCTCTACAAGGGATCGATCGAATTGGCTGCCCCCATGATTTATACCCTTGGATTTATCGGGTTGTTTTTAGTGGGTGGATTAACCGGACTCTTCCTAGCTACCATGGCTATCAACGTTCATTTGCATGATACGTACTTTGTGGTCGCCCATTTCCATTATGTGATGGTGGGTGGTATGATGATGGCCTGGTTAGCCGGCTTACATTTCTGGTGGCCAAAAATGTTTGGGAAAATGTATAATGAGTTTTGGGCCAAGATCGGAGCCGTAATTATTTTCTTCGGATTCAATTTCACTTTCTTCCCTCAGTTCATCGCCGGTTATATGGGTATGCCACGTCGTTATCATATATATGATATAGCTTATCAACCCTTCCAAATGCTTTCAACGGCAGGCGCCTTCTTTATGGGAACTGGATTGATTATTTGCTTTGTGACTCTTGTTTCCTCTCTATTTAAAAAAGAAACTTGTGGACGCAATCCATGGAAAGCTACAGGATTGGAATGGAATCAAGCCGATAGCCCGCCCGATCAACACAATTTCGATGGACCCGTAGTGGTAGATGTTGAAGCCTACGATTACACCGACGAACGCATTTATCAGGACACGTAACTTTTTTGGAACCTATAGATATGTCGCACGCCATTTCAGATACAAATCACGAACATAAACCTTATCAGCAACATCATTTCGATGATATGGAGCAGCAAACCCAATCCACGTTATTGGGGATTTGGTTGTTTATGGCGCAGGAGATTTTGTTCTTCGGCGGATTGTTTGCGGCTTATGCGATTTATCGGATCATGTATCCCGTTGCCTGGGCCATGGGCTCCTCTACACAAAATGTATGGTTAGGAATGACCAATACCATCGTGTTGATCGGAAGTTCTTTGTCCATTGTACTGGCAGTTCACGCCGCCCGTCACAATCAACGCTGGCAGGTGATGAAATGGTTCACGGTAACTTTGCTTCTTGGAGCGGTTTTTTTCGGCATTAAAAGTGTAGAATATATGGGAAAATGGGAGCACGGAATGGTTCCTGGCTTACAATGGAATGATGCCCATGCCTTACATACCATCCAAGAACATGCCGGACAAGTTCACGGAGGCGAAGGAGCTATCACGGAATTACCAGAAGGTATTCAGATTTATTACTCCCTCTATTTTGTGATGACCGGGATGCATGCCTTACACATGGTGATTGGTTTTGGTCTGGCGATCTGGATTATGATCAAAAATGCACGAGGATGCTTTAACGCCGAATATTATCCCCACGTCGAATACTTTGGTCTCTATTGGCATTTTGTCGATATCGTTTGGATTTTTCTCTTTCCTCTTCTTTACCTCGTCTAATTCGGGAACCTGTCATGAAGCTTAACCTGCAAAATCTTCCTTCACTTCCCGAATTTCCAAAACTCCCGAAGTTACCCAAACGGCCCAATTTACCTAAGACGATTTTAAACTTCGATTTGGCTGAATTCACTGATGATCACGGTCACACCTCCGTTAAAGGCTATTTCGTAATCTTTTTTGCGCTGATGTTCTTCACCGTGCTTACCGTCCTGATGCATCTTCTGAACTTTGGATTGCTAGGAAACGCAATTTCTGCGCTGACCATTGCCGTGATGAAAGCGACTCTGGTAATTTATTTCTTTATGCACGTTCGTGAAAGCCCAAAAATTATTGGGTTCATCGTGATAGGAAGTTTCGCTTGGTTGTCGATACTCTTTCTGTTCACTATTGCAGATTTCCAAGCTCAATACGGGGATGGTCCCAGCAATGTGCAGCACGCCTTGCCTTGGTAAGGATCAGTGGGTAAATAGGAATTTAAGAATTAGGTAATTGAGGAATATCGGTTATAGTTCATCAACCTCCGATTTTCCATCTTTCATCTTTGCCATTCCTCCTCATTCATCTGCCATCACTTATGTCTACCTTCACCTCCTATAAAAACCTCTGCAAGCTCGGCATCGTCCGCATGGTCGGTGTTACTGCGGCTTTCAGTTACTTGATCGCGGCACCGGATATTGAAGGCTATGGATGGACGCGGTTGATAGCGGCTTTGATTGGAATAATGGGCGCGGCTGCCGGATCAGCCGTTTTGAACAACGTAATTGAAAAAGATCTGGATGCTCGCATGGAGCGGACCCGTAACCGAGAACTCCCAACGGGAAGAATACTTCCAGAACATGCGCTTGGATTTGGATTGGCTCTTTGTTTGGGATCCGTCGCGTGGTTGGTTCTAACCGTCAACTTACTCACGGCCTTTTTAGTTCTGGCGACCGCTTTCCTTTATGTGGTGGTTTACACGCCGCTTAAAACCCGGACGTGGTTGAATACTACGATTGGTGCAATTCCTGGTGCGATGCCAACGCTTTGTGGTTGGGCTGCGGGAATGGATTCCCTCGATTTCGGCGCGTGGGTGATGTTTACGATTCTGTTTGCTTGGCAACATCCCCATTTTTACGCCATCGCTTGGATCTACAGAGAAGACTACGAAAAAGCGGGCTATAAAATGCTCTCAGTCATCGATAAAACCGGTTCCCGACTTTTTATGCAGGTACTACTTTTCTCGTTCTTTCTGTTAGCCGTGAGTCTTTTACCCACTCTCATGGATATGTCAGGCTGGATTTACTTCACCGGTGCCCTCATTCTTGGCCTCTACGTTATGTTGGCCAGTTTCCAATTTGTCGCCCGCCATACTAAAAAAGATGCTAGACGTTTACTTTTTAGCACGATTATTTATTTGCCAGCGCTCTTAGGAGTCATCATGGCTGACATTGTGTTGTAAATGAGAGTGAGTCTCCCGAATCTAGCATGGAAAAGGGAAAAAGATCACTGGCTCTTGAATCATTCTGAACCTTGGGATCAGGAGACGGAAAAAGTTTATCATAAACCGTTCCTTCATTGTATCTAATCCCTGGTTAGATCAGGGGTTTGGCTCTTATGCTTTAAAGAATCCCACTCATGCAGAAATCGTAGCGAAAGCTCTTCAAGCGTTTGATAAAGACCGATATATATTAGTCTTTTTTGTGGTGGGGCCAAACTATCTGCATGTAGTATTCCGTCCTTTCGGCGTAAATATGAGGTCAGAGATTTTTAAATCATGGAAAGGGTTTACGTCTACGGGAAGTAACAAATCGCTCAAGCGAACAGGTTCTATGTGCAAGGATACGTATTGGGATTGATTGACCCGAAGGGAACGGCACGTTCATAGAGTCATAAAATACTTCAGAGATACCCCAGTGAAAGCGAACCTTCGCAAGGGTGAAACTGTTTTGGTATACAGGATCCTCGTCTCCTTTATCCTGTAAATGTAAAAAATACATCTTGATATCAAGATAAGATACCTTGACGTAGAGATAAAGTAAGATATAGATTACGCATGAGCAATCTATCTAAACGAGCTTCAGGCCCACAACTCTTCTTAAGTTTCTGGAAAGCTTCCCGTGCCGTGATGCGAGCGGACCAACAAAGCATTGCGCGACTAGGGTTTAAGTCCTTATCCGATTTTGCAGTGCTGGAAATCCTTTTGAATAAAGGCCCACTTCCTGTGAATACCATTGGAGCCAAAGTTCTTTTGACAAGTGGATCGATTACCTCCGCCGTACAGCGTTTGGAAAAACAGGAACGTGTGATCCGGGTAAGAGACGAAACCGATGCCCGAGTGGTAGTGGTTCATCTGACCGAGAAGGGGCGAATACAAATAGAACAGGCTTTTGCTCAGCATGCTGAAGATTTGGATGAGGTCTTTGAGGGGCTTAGCAAAGAGGAACGACTGCAATTTTCAAAACTGATGAAAAAAATCAGAATCCAATCTCAGCATATAAACCAACGAAATGGAGATAGCTCATGAAAAAACAAATTACCCGTAACCAAGAACGAATGCACACAAACATTGATTGGCTGAACAGCCGTCATAGCTTTTCATTCGGTAGACATCAGGATACTGAACGCATGGGATTTGGACCACTTCGAGTGGTGAACGATGACATTGTAGCTCCCGGAAAGGGCTTTGGTTCCCATTCTCACAGCGATATGGAAATTATCAGCTTGGTGCTAGAGGGGCAACTGGAGCACAAAGACAACATGGGCAACGGCAGAATCATCCAGACCGGCGATATCCAATATATGAGTGCTGGAACTGGGGTGGTGCATAGTGAATTTAACCCTTCGCCCAATCAACCGGCTCATTTTATGCAAATTTGGTTTGAGCCAGATCGAAAAGGTTTGCCCCCGCGGTATGCGGATCAACCGATTATAGGCACCGTCGAAAATGAGTGGAAACTATTGTTGTCCGCGGATGGACGCGATGACTCTATCGAAATTCGGCAGGATGCGGAATTGAGGTCGATTCAGCTCACAGGAGGTGCTTCCATGGACTATGCCTCTTCTGAATCCAATCGGGGATTCTGGGTGTTTGTCCTCGAGGGCGACGTACTGACGGCGGATGAACGTCTGTCACAAGGGGATTCGCTCGCCTTGACAGACCTTGATTCTTTGTCGGTCTCGAGCCTGGGGGCCGCCCCTGCGAAAGTTCTTTTATTTGATGTAGCTGTTTAAGGAGATTTATCATGTTAGCTGAAGAATCACGTTTAAGGTATGTCTCACCAGAGATTCTCAACGAGCTAGTATCTGGAGACGCTCCAGTGGTACTGGCTATACCTTCCCCTTCCGCCCATATGAGTACATTCCAAATTTAGTACCTTGACAGTTTGAATTTGAAATGATCAAGTCTTCGATTTCTAAATTTTATTTTTATCTTTTTGTGTTCGCTGCGACCCTAACCCTGACCGGTAAGGCCACAACGCTGGTACATTTTGACGGGACGGAAATCATCGGTAATTTCAGCACCATCCGCTCTGCGGATGAGAACGATACGCTGAATTTACAATATAACTTCGGCACCGACAATCCCTCGAAAATGTTTAACACTGGGAACAACCAACTCGATTTCTATGGGGGATATTCCTTTTCTGCCGCTGCAGATGTATCTGTAGTTAAAGGCTCTCCCCAGCTCAGGCAAGATGAACAGGGACATGCTTCCTTTTCGGGTGCGGGGGACGGCACGCCAACCTCCAGCTCTATGCACGTGCTCTACATGTGGCGACAAGATCAATTTTTGAACGGTCTGGACTCCGGTACCGTCGTCTTCGATGAAAGTAGTACCCTTTCCTTGGCCATTGGATCATGGCGGGACGCACCCAACGCACGTTTTTTGGTTAGGGAGGGATCCCAATATTACATTTCCGAAGCGGTACACACCTCTGAAAATTCCACATTTTCCCTGTCGGACTTCAATAATAATGCCGCCTCGGGATCCCGTTGGGGGTTATACGCGCCCACCGCCACGGATTTCGATATTCCCGATGTTCTGCCCTCCTTCACCGCAGTCGATTTCCAAGACATCACCGAAGTTGGTTTTGTCGTCGAGGGGTCACGGAACAACTATCACACCGGCCACGGTTTAACCGATTTCCAAGTAATTGCGGTCCCGGAGCCCTCCTCCCTGTTGCTTTTCGGCATAGTGGGGGTTACCTACCTGATTGCCAGTCGCCGCCGCCGGGGTTAGGCGTAGAGGTGCTTTAACTATTGAAGCGTCTGTTGCCGACTGGATTAGTTATAACGTTCGTAATCGCCTCACTGTTACGGACTTGTCCACTGAGTTTTTTGTGGCAGTTGACCAATCCTAATTCCCTCTTCGCGTTCTTGATCTCCCGTTCGGCTTTTTCGTTCCAGGTTTACAACGTCTTTATTCGTGTGGGTCAGACGGGAAAAAGGTCGAGCAGTACACTGAAATATTCTCATTTAGTTACTAACCGACCCAATGGGTGTTTTTGTTCTTAGATTACTCCTTCGGCGCACAAGTCGTTTGCCTTTCCTGCTTTCGGAACCCCTCTTCGATCCCGCGCCAGATTGTTCGTGCCTTCCCGACCCCGTCGCTCACGCAGGTGTGTGGAGCACACATACATTCCTCAAGCACTACGTAGGTGTCGTGCCATCCGCTGGGCTTTCCCCCTTCGCCCCCAAACGGTCGCACCTACTACCTTTAAGATGAGCTAATTTTCCCATTGCCATTCTCCTAACAGGGATTGGCTTTGACTTTGTTCATGGGGGACTTTACTTCCACTGAAGTATGTTGAACTCTCTCTTCTATGCAGGCTTAGTACCTTTAACCCTGTTTCTTCTCTACGTGGCAGTGCCTCTTTGGGCCACGCGTAGCCTTTTAAAGGGGAGAGATCTCCTTGATCGACTGGCATACGCTTTGTTGTTAGGTGTAGGGAGTCAGGCTCTGTTGGGTACCCTTTGGCATGTTCTGATTCCTGGATACCCTCTGTTAAATTCCTTGGTCTATCTGATGGGTTGGGTGGGGATAGGGTTATGGTCTCCCCTAGGAACGTTAACGCCTTCACCCGTTTCCCTGTCACGAAAGGAGGGTGTTTTGCTGGGGGTCGTTTTTCTGTTTGGCTTTGCAAGTCGACTGATTCATCCTTTGGAAACCGTGGCTCTCGGACAATCGGATGCCTACACGCATCTCTACATGTTACGTCAACTGGTGGAGGGAGGCGAATGGGCCGCGAGCTATCCTCCCGCATTTTCGAGACTTCTACTTCTCCCCTGCGTGTTGTTTAATATTGATCCTTATATCATAGCACGCTTTGGCGGCGCGTTCTTTGGGGTGGGGCTTGCGTTATCGAGTGCGTGGATGATTCGGAAATGTTCCGGTTCCGCGATGGCGGCTCTCTTAACCGCTACACTGATTTGTTGCTTTCCCGGCTTTAACCTACTGATGAAAACGGGGGTGGGGGTGTTCCCTAATCAGGTAGGGCTCTTGATGCTGCCTTACCTTTTTGCTTTTCTTTACGGGCTTCAAACCTCGACAGCTAAAATAGGACTCGGGTCCATTGCCATTTTAGGACTACTACTGTTTGTACCCATGATGCTTTTGCATGTGGGGTTGATTGGGCTGGTTTCGATGGTTCTATGGAGTTCTGCACAACGCAGAGACCCGACTCGGTTCTTTTGGATTGGATGTGTAAGTGGAAGCCTACTTCTGATTTGTGGCATTATGCTTCTTACTCGTAGTATTCCTGCAGAACTACTCAGTTCTCTGGTTCGGGTTTTTATTTCTGGTGGCGAAACAGCGGATGGCGTCCAGGGCTTGCAACATATGTCTTTCGTTGAAGCGTTACATCTACTGGTGAGAGATTATTTTAGTGTGAAACGATGGGGCTTGGGCTCAAGTCCCCTGAATTCAGCGGTCTTCCTTCTGGCCGTAGGGTTTATAGGTACTTGTGGTGTCGGTATAAGGAACAAGATCCCATTTGCGGTTCTCATCGGTTCTTGGGGCAGTGTTACGCTCTTACAAACCGCTACCGGATTTGCACAATTCACAGCTTATCAACGGGAGGGCTGGAGTTTGATGTTGGCTACCGCGGTACTCGGTGGCTGGTTGGGAAGTCTACTCTTAACGAAACGGCCTTTACTTAGCGGCCTTTTGATCCCTGCAATCGGAATCCTGGCCGTGTCATCCATCCTTTTACCACCTCGGCACATTCTCCGAAATAGCACCACGGAAGAAGAATGGGTTTCGTTGGCGCTTTGGATGAAGAATCAGGAGCCTTTAGCCCTAGAAGATCCTCTGTATGAGTTCACTCAACACGTACGAACCTCACTAACTGCTGATGAACCCCTCTTTGTGGTCACTCGCCCCCTTTTGCAGAACGCCATGTTTAAGGCCGTTTCCTCCCATTCTTCCACGCTGCATTTTTCAGATTTGAACATCTGGCAAAATTACCGAGAAACCATCCCCGCCGCCCAGCAGGTTCTGCTTCTTCTTGATCCCAGCCCGGCTGCTAAGGCCGGAAGTGAAAGCCCTTTTGCCACTGTAAATCCTGAGGCGATGGCGATGTTCGCGGAGCAGGAGTCTCGCAGTTACCTGTTTAACAAAATCCTCGAAGAGTTTGTCCTCGGAATGGATCCTAGCAGCTTTGCCGTAAGATCTTTGCCCGCTCCCTCAGGAATCCGGGCGTATTTTATTCGTAAAAAGAGTGTAGACCTGTCAGAGAATCCGTAAAATTCATGGCGTCACTCATCGAAAAAATTAAAGGAATTGTCTCCGCTCGACTTCATCGGGATGGGGAGGATTCCAGTGGGCAATTGACCTGGGACTCGGCTATGCTCTTTGTCGGAAATGGGGTTATTTCGGTTCTCTTTTTGCTCTTTCACGTCGTAACCGGTCGACTACTTTCTGGTGCCGCCTATGCGGAATTGGTTGCTATGATCGGGTTGTTAAATGTTCTCAATGTGCCCGCTGGAGTGATGCAACTTACCATTTCCAGATATGTAGCGGAATGGGGGCAGGATGCCGAAAATAAAACCTGGTTACTAATTGTTCATAGCGGTTTGCGAAGTGTTACTAAGTGGGGGCTGGTCGCCCTCGTGATTTGGTGTGTACTGAGCATACCCCTTCGTGACCAGATGCAGGCAAATTCGGTTACGTCCCTTTGGTGTGCGGGTTTGGCAGCTTTTGTCTTTTTATATACCCCCATTCTGGGTGGAGCTCTGCAAGGAAGACATTTATTTGGCTGGTTCGTGATCTCTGGGCTTGGGGTGGGACTGAGCCGTTTAGTCTTTGCCGGTGGTTTGTTACCTTTCTCTAAGACGGCAGCTTCGATGCTTTTGGCGGTAAGTCTCAGTTTTGTGGTTGGCTTGGTACTTTCTTGGATCCCGCTTCGAAAAGAGAAGCCTGATCCCGAAGCGGAACCTTTGAAAATGGATGATCACGGGATTCGGAAATATTTCTGGGGAGTTCTGTTAGGGCAGGGGGCGCTCTATCTTCTGATCAATGCCGATCTCATTCTAATGCCACGTCTTTTAGAAGGGGATACCTTAGAGGCTTATTCAAAAGCGGCTACCGTAGCTCGGATTGTCTTTTTCTTGCCTCTACCCATCATGATTGCAATGTTCCCACGTGCGGTAGTCTCTCAAAAACCGTCTATCCTTGTAATCCCCTTAGTCGCAACTCTGGGTGTTTCTCTGCTGGCTGCCGGGTTCATGAGCCTTTTTCCCTCTTTGCTGTTCAACATCATCTACGGGGAGGTCACCGCTGAACAAACTGATTTGGTGAAGCTTTACGTTTGGGCCGCCATTCCTTTTGCTCTCATCAGTATTCTATCCCCTTATCTGTGGGCGAGGCGACAAATTGCCCTCACCATGGGATTAATCCCAGTTACCGGTTTTTATGTGGTGGGACTCTTAACACGTCCACAAAGCCCTCAATCAATTATCACGCTGATGGCATTTGCGGGCGGACTCTCCTTCCTGTTCCTCTTAGTCTTTACGATTCGTATCCTTCGTCAGCCTCTAGCGGCCTAAGGGGATAAGGTTTTTTTGCCGCGAAAGTACGCGAAGGGAACTTCGCCCCTAAAGCCCAGCCATGAAACCTAACCACAAATGGACGTTCCTCCTTCTCGCCCTTGCGGCTACCAGTTCGTCTTAACTGCTTTTCATGCTGCTGATAAAGGCATCGGCTTCCGCAATTGATTTTTCCATTTCTTTTACTAGCGCCTTTACGTCGGTCTCAATTTGAGAAGCTTCACCCCGAATACCCGCAATCGCTTTGCTGTTTAAGTTATGTTTTAAGTACAAAACTTGATCCCCGAAGGACCGTAACACGGGGTCCATAGAGGCTGCTGCTTGACCCATGCTGTCAATTAATTGGGAATAGGATTTCTTGGTTTCTTTTAATTGGCGCTCACTGTCTTTACGGAGTTCCGGATTATTGTATTGTTTCAGTTCCGTCTTCCATTCGTTAAACAGTCGGTTGGCTACATCATCAATGGAGGCAATCCGTTTATTGACATCTTTAGCCTTATCTAGGCATTTTTCATATTCCTTAGAAAGTTTGTTATACTGTTTTTCTAAATCTCCGCCATCGAAGTTTACCACTGCCGAGAATTGCTCTAATGCACTGGTGACCTGCTCCTTGGCATCTTCCTGTGAATCGCGGCCATCTTCCACACGATCGACAAGGATATCTCTTTTTTCAACCCCAAATTTCTCCATACTCCCATAGTAGGCCGATTTACAGCCACTCACGTTAACAAGAAGAGCTGAGCAAAGTAGAAAATGAAGGATGTTCGGAGTTTTCATAAAAGGTTCTCTTAGGGGTTTATAGTAAATAGACGGCATTTAAGTAGGAGCAAAAAAGGCCATTGGACAAGTAATATTTTGTATTTCTTTATTCCTTCGGAGGGTGAACGTCCTTTCGACATCTAAAAACGCCAGCGATTTAAAAGTGAATTTCGGATAATATCCTATCAATACTGGCATTGCCTTACGCTGTATGCGCCCAAGCGAAAAAACAGCTATTAAGTAAGACAACAGACCAAAAGACTACTTGGAATGAACCTTTTTTGGTTTTATGCCTCAACCGGATTTGGGCTAACAGAGCACCGGGCCAGCCACCCAACAGGGCAAAAAGAATCAAGGTTTTCTCCGAAATACGCCACTCGTGATCTCGAGCGGCCTTTTTGTCTCTGGCATATAAGGAAAACGTAAGAAGACTGTTTAGAAGGTAAAGGGGAAGAAACCACTGGGAAACCGATTCCGTGTAGGCTGCAATAGCTACCCATGCTAAAAAGAACCCGGCTATGTAATACGGGAGCCGATGACCCTGTTTTTTAGGCCTACTCTTCCAGTTTACGTCTGTCGCACAGCTCCGCCCTTTGGAGTCACGTGAACGGTGAAACTGTACTTCGACCCCGCAGGCAGGAGTCCCAAGACCTTGCCTGCACTCATTTCGATGAAAAAAATAGTGTTTATGAGTTTCCGCTTGCTCGATAAACCCGAATCCCTTTTGTGTATCCCATTTGAGAATTCTGCCCCGATGCTGTTTCATATACGGGATCGTCTCTCTGGAGGTACAAAATTTCTCATCCCAATGTTCTATACGAAACTCGTCCATGACAGAAGTCTTGGTTCTCCAAAATCATAACGGCGGATTTAGCCTTTTCGAAATGCGTTTCCTAGCGTCGGAAAAGAAGTCTCGCTGTTTTCCGAACCTCGGAATTCTTGACCTTGCGGGTTTGCGTGATAGTCAACTCGCATGAATGAAAGCACACCGGATCTGGAACATGTGGATGTCACCTATGTGGCAAACCTAGCGCGTATTGAGTTATCAGCTGAGGAGACGGAACGTTTCCAGGGCGAGCTAGACACGGTTGTGGCCTACATTCACCAATTGAATGAACTGGATTTGGAAGGCATTGAGCCGATGTCGCATCCGCATCCGCGTGAAAATGTTCTCCGCGAAGATGTTCCAGTGGAAGGACCGGATCCGGAAGAGCTTCTGAAAAATGCACCAGCCACGATTCAGGATTTGATTCGGGTTCCGCAGATGATGGAGGATGCGTGATGGAGGATGACGGATCTAGCAAGTTGCTTGCGCATATGAGTATTCGCGAATTGCAGGACCTGATGACCCGAGGGGCATGTAGCTCCAAAGAAATTGTACAATCGGTTGCGGATCAAATCCACGAGGTCGATGGTTCTTTGAATGCGTATCTGGAACATGATACCGAAACCGCGCTAAAGCAGGCGGAAGAAGCGGATCAGAAACGCGCTGAGGGCGCAAAGGGCCCCTTGCTAGGAATTCCGGTGGCTATTAAAGATCTACTCAACGTGAAAGGGCAGTCCTGCCGTTGCGCGTCCAAAATTTTAGAAGGATACACCTCTCCTTACGATGCAACGTCGATTGCGAAACTTCGCGAAGCGGGTGCGATCCCGTTTGGCCGGGTGAACATGGATGAATTCGCTATGGGTGGGAGTACGGAGCATTCCGCATTTGGCGTGACCAAGAATCCTTGGAATTTGGAGCATGTTTCTGGTGGATCTAGTGGCGGTTCTGCCGCGGCCGTGGCGGCTAATGAAGCGATTGTATCTCTGGGATCGGATACCGGAGGTTCGGTGCGTCAGCCGGCTTCCTTTTGCGGATGCGTAGGCTTAAAGCCTAGTTACGGTCGGGTAAGTCGATATGGATTGACCGCCTTCGCCAGCTCGTTGGATCAGGTGGGCGTGCTTTCGAAGACGGTTGCAGATGCTGCGGATACTTTATCTGTGATTGCCGGACATGATCCGCGCGACACCACCAGCGATCCGACTTCGGTTCCTGAGTATGCATTGGCTTTGGGTGAAGACTTAAAGGGAATGAAAATCGGAGTGGCGGAAGAGTTTTTCGGGGTAGGGGTAGATCCTGAAGTGGCTGCCAGTGTGCGGGCGGCGATGGACCATTGTGTTTCGTTGGGTGCTGAGCTTGTTCCCGTCTTGTTTCCTCATTTAAAGTATGCGGTTAGTGTCTATTATATTTTGGCTCCGGCCGAAGCGTCGGCCAACCTCTCCCGATTTGATGGTATCCGCTATGGAAATCGGGTGGAAGCGGAAGATCCCGTTTCCCTTATGTGCAAAACCCGCGATGCGCATTTTGGAGACGAAGTGAAGAGGCGGATCCTCTTGGGGACCTATGTGTTGAGTTCCGGCTATTATGAGGCGTATTATGTGAAAGCGCTAAAAGCACGGGCCCTAATTAAACAAGACTTTGATAACGTTTTTGAAAAATGCGATGTGTTGATGTCACCAGTGGCTCCCACCACCGCATATAAAATTGGAGCCGGCGCACAAGATCCGATGGCGATGTACCTCGGCGATATTTGCACGATCCCAAGTAACTTGTCGGGAGGGTGCGGTCTCTCCGTCCCCTGCGGATTCAGCAAAGCTGGGTTACCCATTGGATTGCAAATCTTAGGCCCAGCTTTCGCCGAGGAAAAGATACTCAAAGCCGGACATGCCTATGAAATGAGCCGCGGCGCGGATCATTTCAGAAGATGGAAGATGGAAGTTGGAAGTTAGTTTCTCCTGTACCATCACCCATCTCTTATCTCCCAACTCCCAACTCCCAACTCCTAACTCCCATCTCCTAGCTCCTCGCTCCCATGCCTTATTTTCCTACCATCGGTTTAGAAACCCACGTTCAGCTTAACACTCGCACCAAAATTTGGTGTGGATGCAAGGTCGACCCCACGTCTTCTCCCAACACAAATATCTGCCCGGTTTGTATGGGTTACCCTGGATCGTTACCGGTGTTGAATGCCGAGGCGGTGCGAAAGACCATTCAAACGGGATTACTTTTGGGATGTAAAATTGGAATGCGCAGTAAGCATGACCGGAAAAGTTATTTTTATCCAGATATGCCGAAAAATTATCAGATCACCCAATACGATCAGCCGCTTTGTCTAGGAGGTACCCTAGATATTGACGTCGACGGAAAAAAGAAAACCGTCCATATTAATCGTATTCACTTGGAAGAAGACGTGGGTAAATCCACCCATTTGCGCGGGGCCAGTGGAGTGGATTATAATCGTGCGGGAACTCCCCTGATGGAAATTGTCACCGAGCCCGATTTGCATAGCGAAGAGGAGGCTTTTGCTTACCTAAGTGCGCTGAAACGAATTCTTCAGTATGGTGGGGTAAGCCACTGTAACTTGGAATTGGGAAATATCCGCTGTGACGTCAACGTTTCAGTGGCAGAAGAGGGAAGTGATCAGTTGGGAACCAAAGCGGAAATCAAAAACATGAACACCTTCCGTGGAGTTCATCGGGCAGCGGCCTACGAAATTAAGCGTCAAATCAAAGCCTTGGAAACCGGAACTCCCTTGATTCAGGAAACCCGGCGTTGGGAAGATGATCAGGGGGTCACCTCTTCGATGCGGACCAAAGAAAATGCTCATGATTACCGATACTTCCCCGATCCTGATTTGGCGGTGATCACCCTGACTGAAAAGCAGGTGGCGGATTGGAAGGCGGATTTACCTGAATTGCCCGAAGCCCGGAGGCAACGGTTTATTCAAGACCTCGGACTTCCCGAGTATGATGCGGGGGTCCTCGTTGCCGACCTAGATGTCGCGGAATTTTTTGAAGCGGTAGTCGCTACATCGAAGGGGAATGCCAAAGCGGCAAGTAACTGGGTAATGACCGAAGTGATGCGTGAATGCTCCGAACGGAGACTCAATGCGTCAGAATTGAGAATTTCTGCCGAAGCCTTGGGTAAATTGATTCAGTTGGTGGATAAAAAAACGCTGAATAATTCTAAAGCCAAAGAGGTATTTGCGGTGCTGATGGACGAGGGGGGCAACCCGGATAAAATTGTAGAAGAGAAAGGCTGGGCTCAAGTGAGTGATTCTTCTGCTTTGGAAGGTTTTGTGCAAACAGTGATTGAGGAAAATCCATCTGTGGTTGAGGACTTTAAGGGAGGCAAAGCTGCGGCCCTTCAGTTCTTAATGGGCCAAGTCATGAAGCTTAGCCGGGGCAAAGCTAACCCGAAAATGGTACTGGAACTGCTTAAAGAAATGCTTGCTTAAATCCAACGGCTGGTTTTTAGTTTAGGGAACCCGTTTTATTCTGATACACCCAAGGAATTGTTTTGACACCTAAGGACGAATACACACTTGAAACCCTCCGCGCTGCGGGGTTAATTGATGAGGCAATCGCTGAAAAAGCTGCGTTTATGGCAAGCGAAAAAGGCCAAGATGTTACAGAGATCCTTGAAGAATCTGGAATGATTACGGGTGAGGAAATTACTCGAGCGATTGCGGAACATTATGGTATGGAAATGGTTTCCCTGAGAGATATGGATATCGATCAGGAAGTCATTGATGCTATGCCTGCAGAAATTGCCCGTCGCTATGGAGTGATTCCGGTTTACAAACGCGGCAATGAACTGACGGTCGCCATTTCCGATCCTCAGGATATGGATACCCTCGATAGCTTGCGTTACACCATGTCTTTGGATGTGGTTCCGGTGGTGGCATCGGAACGGGAAATTAAATCGTCGATCAATTTATTTTATGCCGGAGGGTCGACTAGGGCCGGAACCGTGCTTCAGGAGTTAACCGAAGCGACTATTTCCGGTATTGCGACAGATGAAACGTCCGAGCTTTTTGGGGATTCGGAAGAAGCTACCGAAGAAGATGCACCGATTATCAAACTCGTGAGTTTGATTATTATCGAAGCCTTTCGTAAGCGCGCCTCGGATATTCACGTGGAACCTATGGAAAAAATCCTTCGGGTTCGTTATCGTATTGACGGGGTACTTCAGGAAGTAGAGAGCCCTCCCAAACGTCTTCAATCCGCGATTCTTCAGCGTATTAAAATCATGTCCAACATGAAGATTGCCGAGAAGCGGGTGTGTCAAGACGGACGTATTCAGATTAGCGTGATGGGTCGCGAATTGGATCTTCGGGTATCTATAGTACCTACAAATCACGGCGAATCCGTGGTCATGCGTATTTTGGATAAGGACAGCCTTCGTTTGGGTCTTCCCGAATTAGGATTCTTCACCGACGATCAGCAGACCTTCCGAAGCATGATCGAATTAGCGGACGGAATTGTACTGGTAACCGGACCCACGGGTTCCGGAAAAACCACGACCCTGTATTCATGTCTAAATGAGATTAATACCCCCGATCGTAAAATTATTACGGTAGAAGACCCTGTGGAATATCAGCTGAGTGGTATCAATCAGGTTCACGTGCGGGCAGATATCGGGCTTACCTTCAGTGCGGCCTTGCGGTCGATCCTGCGCCAAGCCCCCAACATCATCATGATTGGTGAGATTCGAGATATGGAAACCGCGGAAATTGCGGTTAACGCCTCGCTCACGGGTCACTTAGTTTTCAGTACCTTGCACACCAATGATGCTCCCAGCGCCATTACCCGATTGATTGATATTGGGGTGAAACCTTTCTTGGTGGCGTCCTCGCTTCGTGGAATCATGGCCCAACGACTGGTACGGAAAATTTGTAGCAAATGTTCTGAAAGTTACAAACCGGAAGAGCGCGAAATGCGCCAGTTGGGAGCCTTAGCCGGCCAGGTGGAAGATGTGGAACTTGCTCGCGGAACCGGATGCCAAAGCTGTGCATATACAGGATACTCCGGTCGTATTGGTATTTTCGAAATCTTCCAGATTACGGAAGAGGTGCAACATTTAATCTATGAGCAGGTGAACTCCAGCGATCTTCGTAATAAAGCGCGCGAATTGGGAATGCGCACTCTGCGAGAAGATGGCCTTCGAAAAGTGATTGCGGGTCAAACGACTCTGGAAGAAGTTTTCCGGGTTACTCTAGGAGATTTAGACTAATGAGTATTACCCCAGCCGGCGATATTACTATGGAAGATCTTCTCGCCATTGTGGTGCAGGAGGGAGCCTCCGATTTACATTTGGAAGTGGGCAGCCCACCCGTATTACGAATTCATGGGCATTTGAACCCCTTGGAAACCGAATCCCTCAGGTCGGAAGACACCGATCGCCTGATGCGAGCGGTGACCGCAGAGGATTATGTGCGCCAACTCACCGAGTCCGGCGGAGCCGATTTCGGTTTTGGCTTCCAAGACCTTGCCCGTTTCCGGGTAAGTATTTTTAAACAGAAAGGATCTGTGGGCATGGTGCTTCGGCAAATCCCCAATGATCTGCTCACGCTCGAACAGATAGGATTGCCACCGCAAACCAAGGAACTGCTCTATAAACCGAAAGGGTTAGTGCTGGTGACCGGGCCTACAGGTTCCGGTAAATCTACGACGCTCGCTAGTATGATCAATATCATCAATGAGGATCGTGATTGTCATATCATTACTGTGGAAGATCCGATTGAGTTTTATCACGATCACAAACAAAGCTTGGTGATCCAGCGCGAACTGGGTGTAGATGTCGGCTCTTTCAGCAAAGCCCTCGTGTCCGCCTTGCGTCAAGATCCCGATGTGATCTTGGTAGGGGAGATGCGTGATTTGGAAACCATGGAAGCTGCAATCTCCGCGGCCGAAACCGGGCATTTGGTTTTTGCCACCTTGCATACGACAGGCGCTGCCCGAACGGTTGACCGTATTGTGGATGCCTTCCCTACAAACCAGCAGGAGCAAATACGAACCCAGTTGGCTTCAACGATTGAAGCGGTGATTTCCCAGGTTTTGGTACCACGAATTGATAAAGTGGGCCGAGTAGCGGCTTTCGAAATCATGATGACTACTCCCGGAATTCAGGCGCTCATTCGCGATAACAAAACCTTCCGAATCACCTCGGATATTCAGACCGGTGCCCGCAAGGGAATGATCACCCTCGATTCCTCACTTCACAATCTTTACCGCCAAGGGATCATTAGCTTTGAAAATATGCTGTTGAAAGCAAATGATCCGGAATCTCTGGCCCAAAAAGTTCACTCCGGAAACTAATCCCCTACTCTTATGTCTGAATCAACTCATACCGACCACTTACTCGATCATCTGCTTCAAAACAACTACGTGAGTGACGCGCAGGCGAATGATGTCGTAGACGAGCATAACCGTACTGGACGTTCTGTTCGACAGATCATTCTGGATATGGGGATGATGACCGAAGACGAACTCCTTGAACAAATGGCGCTCCTCATGGGAGTACGAGTGTTAGATTTGGACCGTCACAATTTGAATGCGGATTTGGCCCGCAAGCTACCATCTTCCACCGCGAGAATGTATAATTTAATTCCGGTAAATGTGGATGCGGTTTCCATGGAATTGGCGACCTCTGATTTTGTTCCACCTGAAGTCGTGGACGAATTACGTTTTGTGCTGGCGATGGATGTAGAGTTTGTGGTGTCCCGTGAACGGGACATTAAAGATAATTTGATGAAATTTTATTCTGAGGACAGCGATGATTCTGTCACCAGTATGCTGAGTCAATTGGAGAACGAACTCCAAGACGCTGGCGATATGGGGAAAGGGACCACCAATTTAACGGAAGAAGATCTTTCAAGTTCTGCGAATGCCGCTCCCGTTATTCGTTACGTAAATTTGGTTTTGTATCAAGGGGTTCAAGACCGTGCATCCGATATTCACTTTGAGCCTTTTGAACATGAATTCAAAATTCGGTACCGCGTGGATGGAGCCCTCTATGAGATGGCGCCGCCTCCAAAACATCTAGCTCTTCCGGTGATTTCACGTATTAAGGTAATGTCCGGACTAGATATTTCGGAACGTCGACTTCCCCAAGACGGACGTATTCAGCTCAATATCGCGGGTCGGCCGGTTGATTTCCGGGTGTCGACTCTTCCTACCCAATTTGGTGAGTCCGTGGTACTTCGTGTACTTGACCAAAGCGCAGTGGGTTTGGAACTGGAACGCTTGGGTATGCCGGATGATGTGTATAACAATTTCAGTGAAGATATTAATATGCCGAATGGTATTATTTTGGTGACGGGACCTACAGGTTCCGGAAAAACCACAACTCTATACGCAGCACTGGGTAGGCGAAATGAAGTAGGGGTAAAAATTCTTACCGCGGAAGAACCCGTGGAGTACGACATTGATGGAATTGTTCAAATTAATGCCAATCACCGGATCAACCTAACCTTTGGTAGTATTCTTCGTGCATTTTTGCGTCAGGATCCGGATGTGATTCTCGTAGGTGAAATCCGAGATTTTGAAACCGCACAGATTGCCATTCAAGCCTCACTTACAGGCCACTTGGTTTTCAGTACCTTGCATACCAATGATTCGGCAGGAGCGATAACCCGATTGGTTGATATGGGACTGGAGCCCTTTTTGATCGCCTCTACCTTGCAGTCTGTAATGGGAACTCGTTTGGTAAGAACTATTTGTAAAGAATGTAAAACACCTTTTGCGCCGGATGACTTGCAGGTGAAATCATTAGGGCTTGCAAGAGAAGTCATTGGGGACAACGAGTTTTTCTATGGATCGGGTTGCGAAAACTGTCATGACACGGGGTACCATGGGCGTCGCGGTATTTATGAATACTTAAAGGTTACAGATCCTATTAGGACTCTAATTACGGAACGTCGCCCCACGGTAGTGGTTCGAGATCGTGCCCGTGAACTTGGGATGCGTACCTTGCGTGAGGATGGGATCCGTTGTATTTTGGACGGACTTACCACCATCGAAGAAATCGTTAAATATACATAATTCCCCTTGCACAACGCCTAGTTCTTGAAGTAAACTTGATTTTTGCAAAGACCATTTTTAAGGAACCCCTCATATGCCAAAATATAAATTCGTAGCTGTTGACCAGAAAGGTAAAGAGTACACTGGTAATCTGGAAGCCACGGATGAGGCAGGTGCAGAAGCTAAACTTAAAGAAAAAGGGCTTTTTCCTACTTCAGTAACCCCTGCAGGTGCCGGAGGGGCAAAGACAAAAAAAACGGCTAGCAAAGGGAAAACGAAAACGGCTGGAAATGGTACAAATCTTCAAAAAGAAATCCAGATGCCGGTATTTTTTCAGAAGGTGTCCCCCAAGCAGTTAATGTCGTTTACACGTCAGCTAGCCACGTTGGTAAATGCAGGATTGCCCTTAGTTCGGGGATTACAGGTATTAGGCCGTCAGGAAAAAAATCCTCTCCTAAAGAAATCGTTGGCAGAGATGTCCGATGCGATTGAAAGTGGAAGTAACTTTGCGGAGGCCCTAGTCCAACACCCAAAGATTTTTGACAAACTGTATGTAAACATGGTCAAAGCCGGTGAAGTCGGTGGCGTACTTGATAAAGTACTAATCAGTTTGGCTGAGTTCATGGAGAAAGTACAGAAGATCAAAAACAAGGTCAAAGGGGCCATGACATACCCTATCGTAGTTTTGTCACTGGCGATGATGATTTTGGCATTTTTGATGATTTTCATTATCCCGAAATTCGAAAAGATTTTTGCGGACATCATGGGCGGTAAACAGTTACCTTGGTTAACGAGGCAAGTCGTGGCTTTCTCTGAAAATTTTGTGGTGATTGGACCCGGATTAATCGTGGGAGGTATTCTCCTTGCTGTCGGGCTTAAATTTGCCAAGAAAACCCCTAAAGGTGCCTACGCAATTGACTGGACCAAACTTCACTTGCCCCTGTTTGGTTCTCTATTCATGAAAAGTGCAATTGGCCGCTTTACCCGTACCTTGGGTGAGTTGATGGATTCAGGAGTACCGGTTCTTCAAGCCCTTACCATTGTAGGTGAAACTTCAGGTAACGCGGTTGTCGAAGCGGCGGTTCACGAAGTCCATGATGCGGTAAAAGAGGGTGAAAACATTGCTCCGACTCTAGAGTCAACCAAGATTTTCCCTCCCATGGTTATTTCCATGGTGGAAGTAGGAGAAGAAACCGGTGAGCTTCCACAAATGCTTCGTCGCATCGCCGATAACTTTGATGATGAAGTGGATAACGCCGTCGCCGGTTTAACTTCAGTAATTGAACCGTTACTAATTGTAATGCTGGCATTAATCGTAGGTGTGATAGTGATTTCCCTCTTCCTCCCACTGATCGGCATCATCGAAGGTCTGAATACCGGCTAAACGAAGTTCGATCCAAACCGCAAACCCGCCAAGCAGTCGCTGGCGGGTTTGTTATATATATACTTGAAAGCTATAGGCCTAAGCTCTTGACCTCATTTTGGGGTTGCGTAACAACTACCTAGGATGTTTTTACTTATTCCCGTTCAAACCGAAGTGGTTTTTCAGCGTTGGCCTATTATGAACTTTGTTCTGATTGGAACCTGCGTCCTTTCCTACATTTCATTTAATATACTGAATAGTGGCGATTCGATATTTTATGCCATGATCTTAGATGGATGGTCTCCTGTTGGATTAGTCGGACATGTATTTTTACATGCCGATTTTATTCACCTTTTAGGAAACATGATTTTTCTCTGGGTTTTTGGAAATGCCTTAAATGAACGAATGGGGCAGGTTCGCTACCTGCTCTTTTTCATTCTGGCTGGAGTTGTTTCCGGTATGGTTCATACTCTCCTAGATACTACCTCTGCACTTGGAGCAAGCGGCGCGGTGAATGGTGTGGTAGGTGCTTACCTTATACTGTATCCTACCAACCGCGTAAGCCTATTTTGGATCCTGTTTATCAAAGGAGGAATTATCCAAATTTCAGGATATTGGCTCATTGGTTTCTGGTTTATTCAGGATGTTATCGGTGCAATAGTTGGAAATGCTTATATTGCATATTGGGCTCATATTGGAGGTATCGTTTTTGGGATCTCTGCTGGATGTATATTATTGAAAAGAGGGAGCGTGAAATTGAGTAGCTTTGATAATCCGGATTTGCTCACAATCCTAAAACTACATTCCCCTATTGAAAAAAAGATCGAACCCCGAAACACAGAATTACCTCAGGAAATAGGTTTTAATTGTCCTGATTGCGGTAAGCCACAACGGATTTATGAATCCCAAATAGGTGGCCAAATACATTGCTGGTCTTGTCGAACACCTATATTTCTCGAAGAAGATATTTAAGTCATACGTTTAGTATAGACTCGACTAAAGAAACGAATCCCCTGTAAATAGAGCTTGTTATTAGAAAAAGATAACCTATACAGAGGTATATATTAATCAATTGGAGTAAAACATGGCCGCTAAAAAGAAAAAAGACATCGAACCTACTGGAAATCTCGACACCTTGATCTCTCAGATCACCAAACAATTTGGTGAAGGATCGATTATGAAACTGGGAGAAGACGAGATCAATGCTCGGAAAATCCCTAGTATTTCAACCGGCGCGTTAACCTTGGATATCGCCTTAGGGATTGGTGGGGTTCCTCGTGGTCGAGTCGTGGAAATTTTTGGTCCGGAGTCTTCGGGTAAAACCACCTTGATGCTTCATATCGTGGCCAACGCCATGAAAGCCGGCGGTTCTTGCGCATTCATTGATACCGAACATGCCTTAGACCCTGGGTACGCACAGAAAATTGGGGTGGATCTGGATAACCTGCTCGTGTCTCAACCGGATTCAGGTGAGGAAGCCCTTAATATTTGTGAAGCACTCGTGAAATCGGGTGAGTTGGATGTCGTTGTACTCGATTCCGTAGCCGCTCTGGCACCCAAAGCGGAGCTTGCGGGCGAAATGGGACAAAGTCATGTAGGCTTACAGGCGCGTTTGATGTCTCAGGCCCTACGTAAGCTCACAGGGTCTATTAGTAAGTCCAAAACCTGCCTGTTATTTACGAATCAGATTCGTGAGAAAGTGGGGGTTATGTTCGGTAGTCCTGAAACAACTCCCGGTGGTCGTGCTCTGAAATTTTATGCATCTGTGCGTTTGGATATTCGTCGAATTGCCACTATCAAAGATAACGCTGGAGTAGCGGTTGGAAGTCGGACACGCGTGAAAGTGGTCAAAAATAAAGTGGCTCCTCCTTTCACCGAAGGCGAGTTCGATATTCTCTATGCCGAAGGTATCAGTTGGGAAGGATCTATTATCGACCAAGCTATGGAGATGAATTTGATTGAACGCCGGGGCTCTTGGTTATCCATGGATGGCACCCAGCTGGGCCAAGGCCGTGACGCAGCTAGAGAAGTACTCAGAGAAAACAAAGAAATGATGCAGGGCTTGCTCGATAAAATTTACGCAGGTATCGAAGAAAAGAAAAAAGCTGGTAAAAAGAAGAAGTAAAGGGAGTACCACCTGTGGGGTGGCTTTCTTCTTCAAGGTGCCGGCTAATTGCCGGCACTTTCTTTATTTGCATTCGTACCCCATACCTTAATAAATGTGACCATGCATAAAAGATATATAAAAGTTAGCTTTTGGGTGTTGAGCATATTTTGTCTACTGGTTTTTTTTGGGTACTGGAGCCTTTCGGTGCTTCCGCGAAATAAAATTGATACCTTGGATGCAAAGCTACAGGCTGAGGGAGCGCCCATACGGTTGGCGGACCTGGCGCCTGAACCAGTGCCAGAAGACGAAAATGCTGCACCGTTGTATTTGGAAGCCTATCGTTTGTTACAATCGATCAAATTTGAAGGTGAAGATATATTCTATAGGGGTATTCACTTCACTGGACCAAATTCAGTTTACGATTTTCCGGCTTGTTTTGCATCCCTGAACTGCAGATTGTTTTGAGGAAATAGACGATCTGTGGCCTAAAGGCCTACAGCCACCCTGCGAAAAGTGGCCGGAGCCGTTTACGGCCCGGAATTTCCGAGTAATTTCGAGGTGATTTGAAGCAAAAAACTTCGTTTTCATGAAACGCATTTTCTAAGTCCAGTGAAGTAAAGACCCCTAATATTCTATTACAAAGTGGGGTATGGTCTGGAGGGAGTGATGGATGAGTTTAGCTCTTTGTCAGATGTGGTGATTTATCTCGGGGCACTTCTTTTCCCTGTTTGGGATGAATTATATCTGTATGAAAAGATGCTGGAGATGGAATCTCTTTATGAATTACCGTATGCCCAAATCGATTGGACTCATGTGGACCGCCTAATTGAAGAAATTCCGGTATTTTATCAGATGAGTGCTGACTCATTAGACATGCGCAGTGCCTTGGGTTCTCTTACCAATGTACAAGCTCATCTGCTGTTATCGAAAGTCGCGGTGGCTTTGTATCAAGTTCGTTTACAGGAAGGAGTGTTTCCGGATGATTTATCTGAGCTAGCCTATCTAGATCTCGTAGATCCGTTTGTGGGTACGTTTTTTCAATATGAAAAGACTGAGCATGGTTTTCGTTTATATAGCCTAGGGCGAAATCAAATAGATGATGGAGGTTTGAGAGATCGTAGATCGAAAAAGGACGATCTCTTATGGAGTCATCCGTATATCCAGCAGTAGCGTAACATAGGCATTTTTGCCTGTGATAGGAGAACGTTTAGACGTTCCCCTCAATAACCGTGATCATAAAAAAAGCTATACTACGCGGAGAAGCGTTAAGGTAGCGGCTGAGAGAAACGTGTAAACGTTTCTGTCAAAACACAAGCTAGGGATAGAAGCACACAATATTCCTGAGAAGGGTCTTGATTCCTGAAAAGGGTCTAGGTTGAGGCTGAGAGAAACGTGTAAACGTTTCTCTATCACAGAAAGGAGAGTCTATGTTACGAATGCTGGCTAGGCCGACAGGGCACCGGCCCGAATAATACCCACAATCTGATCCACTACCTCATCCAAGGTGAGGTAGGTGGTATCTACCACCTGAGCCCCCTCCGCTACTTGTAGAGGGTCCGCTTTGCGGGTGCTGTCCAAATGATCTCGTTTGGCGAGGCTGGCTTGGACAGCCTCAACCGAGGTGTTTCCTTCGCTAATCTCAAGTTCGGCATTCCGACGTCTAGCGCGTTCCACCATATCGGCATCCAGATAAAATTTATAAGGGCTTTCGGGGAAAATAACACTGCCAATATCACGCCCTTCGACAACCAAGGGACCCATAGCCCGCATACTGCGAATTTGATCCACAATAAAGCGGCGTACTTCTGGAATACGGGCGACATAACTAACTTGTTCCCGTACGGCCTCACCACGAATCGCGTATCCCGGATCTTCTCCATCAATGGTGAAGGTGATCGCATCTTGATGGATGCCAAAATCCCACTGACAGCTGTTTAGAATCTTGAGTACGTCGGGTTCGGATTCTGGATCTGCCTGTTCTTGTAATACTTTCCAGGTCATTCCGCGGTACAGGGAACCCGAATCAACGTACAGGGAACCCATTTTTTTTGCCACAGACTTCGCTACCGTAGATTTACCGGAAGCGGACGGTCCATCAATCGCGATCACTCCGTTCGCCACTGGAGGATTTGCGGCTTCACTACACAAACTGTCACGGAGGTTCTTCGCCTCATCAAGAAAGGCCTCTACCGCATCAATATTATTGGTTTCTATCGCTTCTGCTATCCGTGAGAGTTGATTCTGAAGCTGTCGGATACCTTCCGCAACCGCTCTGGGATTTGTTTTTAGGATATCACGCCAAATACTGGGATCTCCAGACGCAATACGGGTCGTGTCACGAAAACCAGTTCCAATCAGAGGCTGAAGGGACTGGGGATCCTGTTTGCAGGCTAAAACGATAGCGGAAGCCGCTACATGGGGTACATGGCTGGTACCCGCTACCAGTTCGTCATGTTGTTTTGCCGGCATCTCAACAACCTGAGCCCCTATACGAGTCCAGAAGTGACTGACTTTCCAAACTTCACTTCGTGATTTTGGGTTCGCACATACCACACAAACCGCGCCCTGATAGAGGGCTGGATCGGATACCGATAGCCCAGTTTTTTCACTTCCGCACATGGGATGACTTCCCACAAAGGTTACAGAGCTATCCCGTAAAGCCTCTTCACAAGCTGTAGACAACCATTCTTTTGTGCTCCCTATATCCGTTACCACCGCACCAGCTTTAAATCCGGCTTTGGCTGCGAAAATCACATCCGGAATTGCACAGACCGGTACGCAAACGATAATTAAATCCGCATCCTTAACGGCCTCGATCGGGTCATCATATACCTCGTCAGCGATTCCTTTGGCAAGGGCCTCATCCCTAGTTTCTTTGCGACGTGCGTAGGCTTGTACACGCAAGGGAAGGCCTCGGCTACGAATCGCCAGGCCGATACTTCCTCCCATGAGTCCTACGCCAAGTAGTGCAATAGTTTTCATGCCAGCACCTCTTTAAGCAGATCCATGGCTCGGGCATTTTCTTTCGGAAGACCTACGGAAACGCGTAACCACTCCGGCAATCCGTATCCGTCCATGGGCCGGGCAATCACGCCACGCTTTTGTAAGGCTTGAAAAACCTCCCGACCTTTCCCGGTTTTAATCAGCAGAAAGTTTGCGCTGGAAGGGACGGTTTCCAAACCGAGTTCACGGCAGGCCTTTTCAAAAAGGCACAGACCGTCCTGAATGATTTTCCGGGTACGCTGAACGTATTCTTGGTCTTCAATGGCGGCGAGGGCGGCCGCTTGGGCCATTGCGTTTACATTGAAAGGCTGACGGAATTTGCCCAGCCATTGGATCAACTCCGGTTGAGCTACTCCATAGCCTAAGCGCAGGCCAGCAAGCCCATAGGTTTTGGAAAAGGTACGGAGTAAAATCAGGGGACGTTGTTCTTTCACCCATGCCAAGCTATCCGGTTGCTGATCCGGGGGTAGCAGTTCCACATAGGCTTCATCCAAGACGGGGAGCACATGTTCGGGCAACTTATCCAAAAAGGTCTTAAGGTCTTGGTTATCGACCTTTGTTCCAGTTGGATTGTTGGGGTTGGCCACAAAAACCAAGCGAGTGTTTTCATCGATCCGATCCGCCATCGCATCGAGATCGTGAGTAAAACCTTGCATGGGGGCCATACGGACTTCCGCACCAAAGGTTTCGGCCACCAACTTGTAAATAATGAACGCAGATTGGCTCATGACGATGTTGGTTCCGGGTTGTAGAAAGACGTGACCCAAGAATTCGATCAATTCGTTACTGCCATTTCCAAAAATCAGCATGTTGGGGTCGACACCCAGTTGATCCGCTAAGGCTTTCCGAAGATAAAACGCACCCCCATCCGGATAAAGATGCATCTGAGATGCGGCCCGTTGCATCGCTTCGATGGCTTTAGGGGAGGGCCCCAAGTTATTTTCATTCGACGCTAGTTTGACCAGAGCCTCTGGATGTAAGCCAAGCTCCCGCGCTACGTCTTCTAAGGGGCGCCCTGGTTCATAGACCGAAAGAGTTTCGATCCCTGAGCGGGGCTTGAGGCTGCTGCATGCGGACATTCCTTAACTCCTGAACGCAATAGGGTAAGAGCCGAGAATCGTGAATTCCAGGCAGTTTTCCGAGAGCTCATCTAACACGGCTTTCACTTCCGGATCGTCAGCGTGGCCTTCGAGATCCACAAAAAAGGTATATTCCCAAGCCCGTTGTTTGCTGGGTCTGGATTCAATCTTGGTCAAATTCAGACCCGCGCGGTGTAGAGGTTCTAAGGATTTAAACAAGGCTCCGGTAGCATGACGAACCCCAAAGAACACTGATGTTTTATCTTTCCCGGAGGGTGGGCCGTATTCGCGTCCTAAGACCAGAAAGCGGGTAGTGTTTCCTGAAATATCCTGAATGTTTTCAGCTAAGATTTCCAAACCAAAGTCTTCTGCGGCCAAACGGGAAGCAATGGCTGCGGCCTTTGGATCCATCTTTACTTTTTCGGACGCGCTGGCTGTGCTTCGGGTAGGAAGCAGTTCGGCATGCGGATAATGCTTCGCCAACCAATTCCTGCATTGGGCTAGGGCTTGGGGATGACTATAAATGATTTCCGGTTGGGCTACGCCAGGTTGCACGATGAGGCAATGGTGAATCGGCATATACAACTCGGCGGTCACCTTGAGCGGGGTACGGGTCAGGCGGTCTTGGGTGGAGGTTACGCCTCCTTCGATGCTGTTTTCGATGGGTACTACACCGTATTGAGCCGAGCCTTTTTCTACTTCTTCAAAAATTTGTTCAATGGTTTCGCAGGGCAGGTACTTCAGGCTTTGACCAAACTTGGATAAGGCCGCCTGATGGGTAAAGGTCGTGGTCGGTCCCAGAAATGCGATGGAGGATTCTAGTTCCATGGAAATAGCAGCCGACATGATCTCCCGATAGATGGCTCGCAAATGGCTATCGGATAGGGGGCCTTCGTTGAGCCCCATTACCTTTTCGAAGACCTGCATTTCACGGGCTGGCACGTAGACTGGGGCATCCGTTTCCTGCTTCAATCGTCCTATTTCCATGGCGCAACGGATACGCTCGTTTAGGTGGGTAACAATCTCTGTATCTAGCGTATCAATACGCTTTCTGTATTCGTCAAGGGTGGACATTCGCCTACCCTAAACTTCCTTGACGTAACTGGCAAGCTTGAAACTTTTTCTGATTCAGGAGTTGGGTTTTTCCTTATAGCGTCCTACTTTATTTCAAGGAGTAATTATATGACAGAAAAACCAAACGTAGCCGTTACCTCGCCCATTGAAACCAACTTAACTGCCGGAGAAGAAATCTGGTTTTGCACCTGTGGACATTCGAAGGGTCAACCTTTCTGTGACGGATCCCATAAAGGCACTGGCTTGACGCCCTTAGCCCACACTCCCGAAGAATCCGGCTCCGCTTGGTTGTGCCAGTGCAAACAGAGTACTACGTTGCCCTTCTGCGACGGGTCACATAAAAAATTAGCGTAGGTTGAACTTACCGAAGTAGAGTCTAACTCTATTTCGGACACTCGTAGACTTCTTGACCCCTTGGTTTTGTCTTACCCTAAAGTAGGGAAAGGTTTTAGGAAAACCAAAATAACCTATCACCCCTAGCCTAGAGAGCTGTCTGACTGCCTCAAGCCCCCACCTATATCCTGTGGTGAAGGCCTAAAAAAAGAATGGGGGACCACGGAAGCACCTAGGGCTAGTAAGTTGTTCAACTAGTGGAGGCCGAGATTAATTTCACAAAAGAAATAAACAACACCCCACAAGAAAAGCTAGCCGTTCATGGTCCAACCGGAACGATACGGCTTGGTCAGATACTGGTTGGCAGCTGCATGGTTCGTGAACTGACCACGAATCGAATCATAATCGAGCGAACCACCAGCACGGTAGGCCGCTAGACCGAGGCACATCGTCTCGATCATGTTTGCACTGTATTCGAAGTTACAAGCCGTCGCGGATGGATCGTCACTCTTACAGGCCTCTGTCCACTGCTTCTGGAAATTCCCCAGCGGTGGCGTGAGTCGGTCCTTACTGCGAGGGTGATAATACGTGAGATCGACGTCCTTACCGGAAGGATAGAGCATGCGGTTTTTAAAGTCGGCAATCACGAAGCCTTTATCGCCCTTAAACATGGCCCCGTGTCCGATCTTGTTTAACTGGATCCAGTCGGATGGCGATTGGGGCATCGCTCCACCCTGATACCAAGTCACACGGAGCTTATCTCGCCACTCATTCTTCGGAAACAGGTACGTCGCGGTCAGATGGACTGGCGTGACTTCAGGATTAAAGACTTCAGTCGAAATCGCTTTAACCGAATCGGGCAAGGTTGCATCGATCACATTCCATACAAGATCCATAGTATGGCTACCCATATCGCCCATTTGGCCGATACCGAAGTCCCAATACATATTCCAATTCAAGCAATTGGACCCGTCATTTCTGGACACATACTCAGGATTGAAGGGGTGCTGCGGCGAGGGGCCTAACCAAAGGTCCCAATCCAACGTCGGTGGAACCTGCTGTCTTCCAGGCAAATAGCCCGTTCTTGGAATCTGACGATTGCCCCACACGTGCACGTCTTTCAAATTACCGATTGCCCCATCGTGGATCATTTCGCGCAGTCGCGGAAAGTTAGCGTTGGCGTGGCGTTGCATCCCGACCTGAGTGGCGAGTTTACCTTTCTTTGTTAAGTACGTCTCGCGCACAGTGCGCGCTTCGTTCACGGTAATGCCGAGAGGTTTCTCCATGAAAATATGGAGATCTCGGTTGAGTGCCCAGTTGGATATAAACGCATGGTGATGATCTGGCGTGCAACAGAGCACGGCATCGATCCCTGGATGATCGAGACATTTGCGCCAATCTTTATAGACCTTGGCCTTCGGAAACTCCTTCATCACGAAGGCGAGGTTCTTTTGGTTAACGTCGCAAATCGCGACTACGTTTTCTTGTTTCAACGTGCCGTAGTGCGCCTTAGCACGGCCATAGGCGCCGATTAACGCGATGTTGAGTTTATTATTGGCGACTGCGCCGAAGACCGAGCCAGAGGGCAACAGTAGGAGGCCTGCACCAGTGAGCGTCGTTTTGGTAATGAAATCGCGCCGAGTTACTACAGGGAGTTGGGATTTAGGTTTCATAGCTTGTTTCACTGGTTTGGTTGTGGTCAAGATAAGCGGTCCGTCATGGAAGAAGTGGAAGGAGGTCCTTGCCGTCGGCATCAACTGGATACAGGGCTTTTTCTGCCTCGAGCTGGGCGACCATGGCACGCATCAGTGCATGGAGCTTCTCGGGATATGAGTTCGCCAAATTTTTCGATTCTGCGGAGTCATTCTTCAGATTGTAGAGCTCGTAGTGCGAGCCTTGGTTATTCATTTTCGGATAGTAGTGATAGATCAGCTTCCAATCGCCGTTGCGATAACTAGTGAAATACTTACTCCGGTGATTATGTGGGAAGTGCATGAGGAAGATATCGGGGTGCGCCTCGTCTGGCTTGCCGGTAAGTAAGGTTTTTAAATTGTAGCCATCATAAATGTGCCCGGCAGGATTCGCTGCACCGGCAACTTCAAGAACGGTTGGATACAGATCCATGATCGTGCCGAGTTGCGTCTGAATGGTGCCTTGAGAGATGGGCAACCTCTGCTGACCAGCATGGCTCGTATCTGGCTTGGCCCACGCTGCGATAAACGGTACGCGCATGCCGCCCTCATACTGCGTGGCTTTTTTGCCAAGTAAGGGGGCTGAGCTGGCAACAGTATGAGGGCCACCGAGCGGGGCATCGCTGCCGTTGTCTCCAAGGAAAAAGATCAGCGTATCTTCTGCCACCCCGAGTGCATCGAGCTGATCCATAATATCGCCTAGGGATTTATCTATCCCTTCGACTAAGGTGGCATAGGCTTTCGCACCCTTTGATTTATCCGAGGTAGCGTACTTCGCGGCAAAACGTGGATCGGATTGAAAGGGGCTGTGCACTGCGTAGTGCGACATATAGAGGAAAAAAGGTTCCTTGGCTTCGACAGCTTTAGCGATCTCCTTAGTAGCCTCCTGAGTTAGTGCTTCCGTCAGGAAGGTATCGCTATCGTAATAAGCCTCTAGGTGTGGCACTTGATGCGTCGCATTCACCCCATACTTGGGATGATTCCCATAATGATCTTTGGCGTAGTAACTCTTCGGACGCCCCCAAGGCGCACCGCCGATGTTAACATCGAAGCCTAGATTCAAGGGATCCGCTCCGTACGAGTCCAAAGGCCCGAAATGCGCCTTCCCCACAAAGAGCGTTCGGTAGCCGACACCTTGTAAAAGACGAGGCAAGGTAACATCGCCTTTTTTCAAGCCCATCCAATTCCACTCCGCTGGGCCGAAATCTCCTTTATTGTTGGCTTCTGGACGAATCCATTGGGTTGTTGCATGCCGAGTAGCGTTCTGCCCCGTCATCAAAGTCGCCCGTGTGGGCGAGCAAACACTCTGCGCATAAAAGGTACTAAAACGAATACCCTGCGCGGCGAGACGCTCCATGTTCGGAGTGCGATACCATTCGTTCAGAGGATACGACACAGGCGCCCCTTTAGCATCTGTCAAAAACGGAACCGAGGAATCCATCAGCCCCATATCATCGACTAAAAAGACAATAATATTCGGCTGACTCGTGTCCGTTGCAAACACTCCGGTGGAAACCCAGGTAAAGAAAATTAAGATCGTGGATGTTAAATAGAATGACATAGCTAGCCTTAGAAAAAGTACCTTACGGTTTAGTTGAAATAATATTTTCCGTAACGGGCTTCCCGATTGCCCAGAGCAGTCCGCGGGTAATCAACTCCATATAATTTGGGTTGAGCATGGTCTCATTGTAATGGCCTATCGAGGTAGCGAAGACTCTTGTCTTGTTTGGGCCGTATTCATTTACCCAAATATTACTATGCATGGTCTTTGTCTTTTCGGATAAAGATTCCGCTAGAGGGGTCATGGTTGGATATGTGGTTTTGATGAAATAGAGTTCCCCTTTTTTTACATTCCAATTGGACATGCCCTTCATTATCTCATGCTCTGGCGCAGTAATCTTCACTTCAAACCCATGCTTCGGACCATGACCAGGGGAATGTACGCCACAAAACGTCCACCACTCTTCGGCGGTCGGACCCGTTCGGTAGCAGTGCATAGAGCAATGGATCATTATCGCCGGCACGCCTTCGCGGTGAGGCTTTAAAATACCTTCGATATAATCCACATCGCCGATATTCGCAAAGCACTCGTTATGAACCACCACATCATAGCCCTTAGCCCAGTCAGGATTCTTATAGAGCTCTAATAAACGATCGCCTTTATTAGTGCGCTGATGATAAATCGTCCATTCGACCGGAAGTTTCGAATAGAGATCCACCGCGGCAGGGATGATCTCTCGCTGGGTATCATAATCGTGGCAGCATCCGCCAGTAATCAAGAGTGCTTTGATGGGCTCTGCCGAGGAGACGGAAACCAAGGAATTTACGAGGATAAGAGAGACTATCGTTATAATTTTCATAGAAGGTGATAGAAGGTGATAGAAGGTGATAGAAGGTGATAGAGGGTGAGGGTTAGTTTTTAGGTGTAGGTTTTAGGTAGTCTTGGTTCATTTCCAGTTCTGTATCTGTAGGGGTTTTAGAAGCGACACCCTCGCGTGGCACTTCCCCACGCGCCGTCCAAAGAATCGCGTTGAGCACCACTTTACGAAAGTCATCTTGTTGCCAGTTTTTATGAAAGTGCCCACCCGTAAACCCGAAGCCACGACCTCCGTTCGGTCGCTCATACGCCCACGCAAGGTGTTGTTTCTCTCCAGCCTCGACCGCGGCCATAACCGTGGGGTTGCTACCACGATTCTGGTCTTTTGCACGATCGGTCAACGTGCGAACCGGAGGTAATGCGGATAAAATCGGCGTCACGCCAGCCATCTTTGGCTGGAAGCGCATATGGTAATACCATTCATCCCGAATAGAGAATGGCTGCACTCCATTGGTGATTGGATGTTCAGGAAGCTCAATAAACTCAGGCGTCCAATGTGGGTTTACCGACCAGCCCATTTCGAAGTAGCCACCGATCCAATCAAGAAACTTTTGTCCAAGCACCTCAGGCTCTACTTCGACCCCAAAGTGCAAGCAGGCCACTCCGACCCCCTCGTCGACCCAAGCTTGGATGGATTGCTGGTGCTCTTTAGCCATGTGACTCTTAAAACCATCGCAATACATGACAATCGCATCAGGGGACTGACCCGCGGTAGGCATTTCAGGCCACGCACCGTCCTCGACGACGCGAGCCTTCACATCTAAACCACTTTCATTAAGGCAACGAGCCAGCAGCATCGAACCTGCACGGTGTTCATGTGCACCATACCCATGGCTCTTCTTTCCCGCTAGAAAAATAATTTCTTTGGTCTCTGCAGAGGCGGCTTGAATGCTGCAAAGGCTAGCGAGTAAAGAAATAACGATTCTAATCATAAAGGTGTAGGTATTTTAAGTTAAGTAGGTTGACCGGTAGAGGACTCCATCTGTTCCCATCGGTCTTCAAGAAATTGTAATCCTTCGACCGCTAATTGCTCTGGGCTATCATAAAGCTTTCGCCAAATCGCTGCAGCTCGGGCGATGACTTTATTATTCTCGGAAAAGCTCTCGATTACGATATCGCCCGCATACCCACATTCATAAAGCGCTCCGAGCACCGCGGTCCAATTTACCTGATCTTTTCCAAGCAACCCCCGATGGCTGGCACTTGCATGGACGTGCCCAATATGGCTTGCATACTGACGAATCGCGGCGGCGGAGTCCGCCTCCTCAATATGCATATGAAAGGTATCAATATGAATTTTTAAGGCGGGACTTCCCACACGCTCGATGAGGCCAACCGCTTGTTCTAAAGTGTTAATACAATCTGTTTCAAATCGATTTAATGGCTCTAGGGCTAGGATCACGCCAGCGGCATCTGCTTTCGCGCAGAGCGGCTTTAGCTCTGCGGCGATTTGTACAAGTTGTGCATCACGTTCTTCGGTACTATGAGCACCTGCCCGACCGGTAACCGAATACATCGGCCCACACACAACTTTCGATCCCAGGGTTTGAGCGATATCAATCAGCTCCGAGATGTAGGCTACCGAATCAGCAACGTCTTGAGTAGAGCCGCGTAAATCGCGCCCAGGGCCAAAGGCACCGCATATAATAGGTTGCTCCAAACCCAAGGCATCCAATGCGGATTTCACTTCAGGCACCGATACGTCGGAAGGATTTGCAATTGCGAGTTCCACAACTTTCGCGCCATAGGCTTTGAAAGTCGCTAGTAGGGGTAAGTCCGCATCGGTAAATCCCGAGCTGACCAGAAATGTATTCAGACCAAAACGCATAAGACGTAAATAAAAGTAGCACATACCGTTCAAAATAAGCTAGGGGAAATAGACAGGAAATTTATTGCGCTTATGCCTACGCATCCTTGGCCCTAGGGAACCACAGCTTGAGCCGGTAGGGCGTGATATACGTCTTGTTTCTGGACGCCCACCCTTCTAGGTCAACTTTCGAGCCTCATCCTCCGTCACCTCCGAGATCAGGTTAGACGTCATGAAATTCTGAAAAGGAATGATCTACTTGCTATCGGTTTTACGGATCGGGCTGGCATAGGTGCGGAGACGGATTTGCTCTTCATGAGCTACCCGTACCTGCTTCGCGTCACTCAATTGCCCCTTCTGCGACGGATCGCATAAAAATCTGACACCGTTTGAACGTACTGAAGTAGAATCCAGCGGTAGTTCTGAGGCTCGGAAGCCTCTTGTCGCTTAGGTTTTGTCTCAGGCCAAGCCGCCACTTATACGCTCGCGCGGCCTGTGATCCGTTTCTCATTCGGCTATTTCCGGTCAATCCAACAACGTGTATAGTAGGATTGCTAAGTGATTAGACAGCTCTTCAGTTGAAACTCGCAGATTAGAACGAGTGATGCAGTAACCTTCTATAAAAGGTAAAAGAATGGCTACCGCACTGTTAAGTTGCTGAGCGGGGCAGTTGTCCGATGCTACGTTTTCAAGCACAGTATACAGCATGATATGCAGATTTTGATAATAGGTGTCTACGGCCTGTTTAACCGCAACATTTCGTTCTGCTATCGCCCAAAGCTCTTTGAATACGACAGCACACTCTCCCGTCTCTATTTCCGTTAAGATATAGAGTACTAATTGTTTTAAGCCTTCTTCAGGGTTTTCATGCTCGAGAAACGAATGCGACTGCATCGATTTCGCATAGTCCAATAAAAAGCCTTCCAGCAGAGCGGCCAAGAGTAGCTCTTTGGTTTTAAAATAGTACTGGAGATTGCTGAGTCTCATCTCTGCTTTTTCTGCAACCTTTCTCATGGATAACCCTTGGTCACCCGATTCTTTTAAAATTACCATTGCACAATTTAAGATGTGTTTTTTTTTCTGATTCATTCTGTCTCCTATAACTAAGCTTTTTCTTATTTATCACTATATACCTGTTGACAACTTAGGTCAACCGACCTAAGTTAATTTTTATTAGGTCATATGACCTAATTTTATAAACTAACGGAGAACATACAATGAAGGGTTTGATAGTTAATCGTCACAAAAAATTCGTCCTGAAAGACGGTCTACTAAAACCAGCTGTTGCTAAAGGTGAAGTACTGGTTGAAGTAAAAAGTGCTTCTGTTAATCCTTTTGATGCCGAGAGTGCTGAGGGGCGTTTTGATCCCTATTTCTCTGAGTATGGCGTCGATAACGAGGTGCAGACAGGGCTGGAGTTTGCAGGCATTATCAAAAGCGATGGTCAAATTTTTAAAAAGGGAGACCAGGTATTTGGTTATGTACATATGATAACCGGGTGGAAAAGCCATGCGGAATATATAGCCATTGATGAAAATTATCTGGCAGTAATGCCTGATGCTTTAAGCTATGCTCACGCAGCAGCTATTCCGCTTGGTGCATTAACAGCCTTAGTCGCTTTGCACGATTTAGGACATCTTAAGGCTGGAATGAAATTATTGATTAATGGCGCTGCAGGCGGCCTTGGTATTCAAGGCATCCAGATAGGTAAAATTTTAGGTGCGCACGTAACGGCTATTGCAGGAAGCCAACAAGAAGCGTACTTACATTCCTACGGTGCAGATCAGGTTTATGACTACAATCAAACCACTATTTCAGACATCGCAGACACCTTTGACGTTATTTTTGATTTAACTAATGTTCAAAAATTAGAAGATATGAAAGCGCTGTTAACACCGACGGGTGTTTTTATTCCCGCCGAAGCTACGGATGAAAACGGCGGCCTGCTAGAAGATCCGCAGGCGGGCTATTTACTGGTAGCGCATGGTGACTCTACGAAGCTAAAACAAATTGCAACTTGGGTATCCGAGGGGAAATTAAAAGCCGTCTTGGACCGAGAGTTTCGTTTTTCCGAATACCAACAAGCCATAGCACGTCTTAAGGAAAAAGGTAGAAGGGGCCGCATAATAATGAGCTGGTAGTTGGAGGTGGATCGCAAGGAGCACCCGGACGTCCTGAAGAGTCTTAAACGTCACCTTGATCTGCTTCGAGTAAATGCTCACACCAAGCCTTAAGGATGGAGATTGCCACGGATTTATGTAACATGTTTTGGATTGTAGGAATCCGCACAGCCGAACAAGACGGGTAAACGCTAGACCTACATAGATAAATCGGGAAACCTAAAGTAGGATGACACCATGAGAGATAAGTATGCGTCTTTGGAAGAAATAGTTGAGCCTGGAGTATTTACGGAATGGCAGGAAGTAAATGCCGAGGTATATGCGTTTACAGATTTAGGAATAAAAGTAGCTATAAATGGTGAGTACACCGGATTGGTTTACGGAAATCAGGTTTATGAAGGCTACCAAGAAGGCCAAAAGCTCAAAGCCTATATCAAATTAGTAAGGGAAGATGGAAAGATCGATGTGTCCTTTCAGCCACCGCAAGACCGTCATGTTTTTTCTACGGCTGGCAAAATTATGGAACATCTTAAGGCTGCCGGTGGGAAATCCGGGTTCAATAGCAAAAGCTCCCCGGAAGATATCGAAAATGAGTTTCAAGTAAGTAAAAAGATATTTAAGCAAGCCCTCGGAAGGCTCTATAAACAGAAAAGAATATTAATTAGTGATTCAGGAATAGAGCTTGTTCCCTAAATACAAACACAGAGAATGGACCTCTAATTCATCCCTGTATTCTTCCCACTTCCTGCTTCCATGTAGCCTCTAAGCTCAAGCGTGGGCGCATCCCACACTGGGTGGAAATCTAAATCAGTATTGGAATCGGGATCGCTATCGGGATCAAACCCCGCTGTGCTTCATGACTTGAATTTATCGATAAAATGATGACATAAGCCATTATGAACTACGTCCGTTGAAATCGGTGGACTTAAAAGACGATGGCGTTAACAATTCTCGCCACCGAATGAGTCTGTGCGGATAACCTTTCTTGGAATAGATAGGGGATGTGGTCAAAAAAAAAGAATCCTCACCCTCTACTTGAGGATGTGAAGTTTGAGGAGGTCAAGGAAGGGTAGGACATGCAGATGATACGCGGGGTCCCTCTACGAGGAGAAAGCTACCTCATTCGAAGCCCTAGAGACCTTTACATCGTCGATAGGGGGCAGTAGAGGCTCCAAACTATATCGCGAGATTCACCTTTCGGATTTCCGTAAAACCTCTCCAGAGAAATTGAAAACGGTCTTGAGGTTTCAGCTCCAGTAAAGAAGTGTTTATCTAGAGGGGCTAAGCTTCAAGAAAGGGCTTAAGTTGCTCTTACCTTTCTCTGGAAGAAGGTAGGTCTAAATCGGGATAGTAATTTTTATGGCAATCCGGGCACATTCCATGGCTGAATTCGGCTTCGGAGCGGTGTTTGAGATAGATTTCAATTTGCTCCCAGAATCCTTCGTCATTCCGAATACTTTTACACCCCGCGCAGATGGGGATAAGACCTTGTAAGGTTTTAACTTCGGAGAGAGCCTTCTTCAGTTCCATCTCGGCTTTAATACGCCGCTTGATTTCAGCTTGAGCTTCAGTCAGTTCTTCTTCAATCTGTGCGATTTTTTTGAGAATGGAAAGGACGGGTCGGTTTTCCATAACTACATCGGTTCGTTTTCGTTGTAACTGAATATAGACATATAGCATGGGGAATGCGAATCCCGTCACAACTAAGCGGGCGAGTAACGTGCCTTTCATAATGGATAGATACTCGGGCTTGCCTGCGAACGCTAGGGTCGTGAAGAGCAGGACATCTAACCACATCACCCCAAGTAAGGTGAGAAACGTCCGCACTCCTAGTTTGATATTGAAATCACGTTTCCCGAGAAACTCCCAAACGATGGCTAAAAAAATCAGATCGACGAGGGTGGTAAAAACAGAAGCCAAATTTATTCGGAGGCTGGGTAGGGGGACGTTTAGGAGAGGCAGATCACTGATCAACGCGTTTTGCATATGTAGGAACATGGCGATGAGCGGAACAATGGCAGAAACGCCTACAATCGTAGAAATCATGACCCGGGTGACTTTGGGGCCGTCGAACACATAAATTACAAACACTCCGAGGAGGAGCGAGGTGTAAAAAACCGTTGAACCTACGAGGAAGTTCACGCCTCCGGCGGTCACAGACATCCCGGCATCGGTTACCCAAGACATCACCGCTGTAAGCCCACCGATAAGGGCATAAAAATGAACGGGGCCGAATCTGTGCCTAAGAGAATGAGCCCAGAGCACCAAAAAATAGACGGCCACGGCTTCGACGATCAGAATAAAAACTTCAGGACCCATAAGCTAGTATACAAATAATAGCTCTTAACGTTAAGGCCTAATTAAACTAAAGTTATGGTCATCTTTTTCCATCCAGCGCACGCCTGCGATTGAAAATAAGTACTAAGGGGGCTCCATCGAGTCCGAAGGTTTCACGCAGGCAGCGTATCAAATATTTTTTATAAGCTTCGGTTACGAGGCTGGGACTGTTGACAAAGATCTTCAGTCGAAGGGGGCGGACCCCGACTTGGGTGGCGTAGTACATCTTTAAACGACGCCCTTTCACCATCGGAGGTTGGGTTTTATCAAAGGCTGTGCTTAAAATTCGATTCAAGACTCCGGTAGAGAGTTCTGTAGAAACGTTTCGGGAAACTTCCTCAATAGCATCGACCATACGTTTCATATTGAAGCCTGAAACCGCGGAACCGTAGAGGACGGGAACATGGGAGAGGTAGGGGAGCTCACGTCGTAGAGCCTCTTCGTACTGACGTTGAGTCGTAAGATCTTCCGCTAAATCCCATTTATTGACCACTACCAGGCAGCCGGCTTCGGCTTTCTCAATCAGAGACATGATCTTTTTATCCCGCAGTGTTGGGCCTTCACTGGCATCCATTACCAGCAAGGTGAGGTCTGCATATTGAATGGCTTTTTCGGTGCGGAGGTTACTATATTTGTCGACAGCAACTTTAACTTTGCCCCATTTGCGCAGACCTGCGGTATCAATGAGTTTATAATGTCGGGCTGCTTCTCCCGTGCCTACTTGAAAAGGAACTTCGATACTGTCGCGTGTGGTACCAGCAATTTCCGATACGATAACGCGTTGTGCTTTGACCAAGCGATTGATGATACTCGATTTCCCTGCGTTGGGACGTCCTACCACCGCGATCCGCAAGGGGTTTTCTAGGGTAGGGTTTTCCATTTCAGGAAGGGCTTCGATTATTTCGTCCAGCAATTCACCAATTCCCCGATTATGTAAGGAGCTTACGCTGTAAATCGGAAAAGAAAATTCTTCGAATTCAACTTCTTGTGCGTCTAGTTGTTCATTATCTGCTTTGTTACTGAGCAACCAAACCGGACGTCCGGATTGGTGAAGGTGTCGGGCTACTTCCCGATCTAAGGGGGTGACTCCGCGCATCACATCTACTACGAAGAGAATCAATCCTGCGTCTTCAATCGCAGCTTGGGCTTGATCCAAAATACCTGCTTCAATGCTGTCTTCGGCATTTTTTTTATCGATCACCCCAATTCCACCGGTATCGATTAGCTCAAAACGTTGCTCTCGAGTGTTTACTTCTGCATTCAGTCGATCGCGCGTTACCCCGCTTTGTTCATGCACAATGGCGATACGGCGTCCGGCTATGCGATTAAACAAAGAGGATTTACCAACATTCGGGCGACCCACAATGGCCACCGTACGATTTAAAATAGGAAGAGATTCTGACATGCGATGCGCAATAGCAGGTCCCGGGCGTAAAAGAAAGCTTTCAGCGAGTGATCCTTTTTGCCCCGTCGGGGATGGTTGATTGTGTTTGGCGCTTTAGTTTTCCATTATCAAATTCCGCTAAAAAGCGGTAAGGATTTTTTTATTGAGGTGTTATCGTATATCCTGACCTGAAGTCCCAATTTGATTGCCCTGTCTAGATTAACAAAAGTCCGGTCATATCGGCTCTGAATTTTTTCCAAAGGCACATCGTAGCCACCGGCATCCACCCTGGCGGATACTCTACGGGCGGAAAAATCGGCCGAGGGTATACCGATATAAACCAAAGTCACATCAAAGCCTTTTGCCTTAGTAGACTTTAAAAAAGTCACCTTAGCGCCTACAGGGTCTGATAGAACCGTTTCTGTTATGAAGCTCTTTTTTACTCGAACCAATTCATCCCATAAAGAGGCTATTTTTTCAGCAGCCTTATAACTATCTATATTATATTTGTTTGCGAGGAGGTCCGCATTTAAGAAAGGGACCGAACAGTTCGAAAAATATAAGGAATAGAACGTACTTTTCCCTGCCCCATTGGGGCGGGCGCATTCACGAATTGGTGAAAATGGCGTGACTCGGACAGGCGGCATCTGCATCGGAATCGCTATCGGGATCGAAGCTGAAAACATGGAAACGCCACCCAATTAAAAGATGCTACCTATAAAGTATGGAGTGAACCCGTTCCAACTACCGGCAGGAAAATACCTCAGGGCTCAGGGCTTCGATCCCGATAGCGATTCCGGTGACGATACCGATTAGGAGTTTCTCCAAATCATGAATACGCCCATTGGGACCCGCTAACCTTATGAGATAAGGCGGATTACTCATCGTCAACCGAAACAATCGTTTGGATTGTCTTGGTTATGAACTTCTTGGCCTGTGTTTTGGCTTCGGGGCTTTCAATAAACTCAAATAGCTCATCAAGGTGTTGCTCTTTGGTCTTTTGGGCCATCGGCCAATCCAAAATGGGCTCCAGCACCTGACCGATTGCGGCCCAGTGTTCTATTTGCTGAGGAGGCGATCGATGTTGTTTTTCAGCACTTACTTTAGCCAGTGCAAGAAGTTCGTCAGAAATACGGATAGATTTACTTATGGAATGAGCCCGTGGCAATTTGCCCCAATTACAAGGGTTGGTGGACACAAAAAAGCCGCGTTCGTACTGAACGCGGCTTCTTAGATCTGTTTTAACAATGCTTAGGCTTTTGCCACCGCGAAGTTTTCAGCTACTTTGTCCCAATTGACCGCATTGAAGAATGCACTCACGTAATCAGGGCGTCGGTTTTGGTAATGCAGATAGTACGCATGTTCCCAGACATCCAATCCGAGGATAGGTGTGCACTCGCTGTCTACAAAACCTTTCATCAGGGGGTTGTCCTGATTCGGGGTTGAGGTTACAACCAGATTTCCGTCTGCAGCCAAGCCTAACCATGCCCAGCCGGAACCGAAGCGGGTAGCGGCAGCGTTGGAAAAAGTTTCTTTGAAAGCATCAAAAGAACCAAATGCGGAATCAATTGCCGCGGCGAGGTCTCCGGAAGGTGCTCCACCTTCGCCACCTAGGATTTCCCAGAATAGGCTATGGTTGGCGTGTCCACCACCATTATTGCGGAGAGCGCCGCGGATTTCTGCCGGAACTGAGGCAAGATCGGTGATCAAGTCTTCGATTGATTTTGCAGCCAAGTCATCCTGCCCTTCAAGCGCGGCATTGGTTTTGGCTACATAAGCGGCATGATGTTTGTCATGGTGAATTTCCATGGTTTTTGCATCGATGTGGGGTTCTAAAGCATTAAGTGCGTAAGGTAAGTCAGGTAAGGTATAAGCCATTGTTTTTTATCTCCTCGATATGGTTAATTGTCGTTTGTACGATTGAGTCCACTATACCAGCGAACTTGAATCTGTCCAGAATGCGTAAGGATTTTCTGAGCGGTAAATTTAGTCTAGAGGGATCGTTTTGCCAAATAAAGCGGTGAAACGAACCCAAAAGGAATCATCGGAAGCTTTGTGATAGGCACCCGAACCCCATACCGTGAAGCTGTGAGGAGCCCCTCCATAGGTAATCCGTTCATTCGGAACTTTTGCCTCTTCCCGTTCTTCTGCAAGCGTCGGAAAGTCTTGGAGGGAGATTATTGTATCTGCGCTCCCATGAAAAATATGCGATTTCGCTTTGGTAGATGCGTAATTTTGACCCTCAGGAGTTGCCAAACCCCCATGAAAGGTCACCCCGCCTTTACGATGCATGCCCGACTGTGCGAATTCGAGAGCTGCGGCCCCTCCAAAGCACTAGCCCACAACCACGGTGTTTTCCACATCTGCTCCTTTAATGGATGCAGCCATCAGGGTACCCTCCATAACCCAACACCTTTCTATTTGCCGAACAAATCGGCTTCAAAAACCACTTATCCCAAATCCGAAAGGATATCTGCACGTTAGATTTCATACCCGGTTAATCCATCCCAGTCATGAAGCAATAAAATCAGCGGTGCAAAGGGGCTAGGGGAGGTGTAATAGCCCTCGTAAGCTTAGACACTAATATCATAGTTAGCGGATTCCGCCCCGTGCAGGAGTAGAGAGGTTCAGAGGAGGGCGAGTAAAAGGGTGGGTAATGTTTTCATAAGGGATCTTGCGCTTGTAACTAGGAAAGGTAGATTGGGATCTACAACCTTTTATGAATCAAGAAACCGTCCCAAAGGTCACTTCCTTTCAAAAAAAAGTGTATGAAGCCTGCTCCCGGATCCCAAAAGGGAAGGTGGTGAGTTATGGAGTGTTGGCGAATGAAATTCAGTGCAAGTCGCCCCGCGCGGTAGGTCAGGCCTTGCGCGTAAATCCCTTTGCCCCTGAGGTACCTTGCCACAGAGTGGTGAAAACCGATCGGACCTTGGGTGGTTTTTATGGACATAAAAAGGGGCCTGAAGTCACCCGAAAGCGAAAACTTCTTGAAGGCGAAGGGGTCGGTTTTGAGGCTTCTGGGAAAGTCTCCGATGCATCCTGTTGGGAATTTACGCTTGCCTTGGCCAAATAAACCGCTATCAACCCCACATGGCGGGCGATTAGCTCAGTTGGTTAGAGCGCATGCTTGACATGCATGAGGTCACTGGTTCGAATCCTGTATTGCCCACCAGCTTATCCATTTTAGGATAAAACATATGATGAAGTTGACTCAGATATTTTTCAAACTGTGCCAGCGGGACCTTAACGGGATCACCGCCACGCAGTTTCGTGTTTCTGTATGATCCTCATCCTCCGCACATTTAATTTACCGTCAGTGAATGGATTCAGACGAATTTTTACACTTTCGGTTTTTTTGACCCCTGAAACCTCGCTTAGGAGCTTATTATTGCCAGCAAAATGAACAACCGTGGGAAACGATTTAATCGTACCCGGGAACCTGATATTCGTTATAATCGTTACATCCGAGCACGCGAAGTACGCCTGATTGGACCGAATGGAGAAAATGGTGGAGTGGTCGACACTCGTGATGCCATGCAAAAAGCAACGGAATTTGGATTGGACTTGGTGGAGATTTCTCCCAATGCCGAGCCTCCGGTTTGCCGAATCATGGATTATGGCAAACACAAGTACGAGATTGATAAACGTAAGAAAGATGCGAAGAAAAAACAATCCGTGGTTAAAGTGAAAGAAGTAAAATTTCACGCGAACGTAGAAGAACATGATTTTGACACGAAGATGCGACATGCTCGTGACTTTTTGGAAGATGGAAACCGGGTAAAATGTACCCTTTGGTTCCGGGGACGTGAAAATACGCATACCGAAATCGGTTTACAACTCTACACACGCATTCAGGAAGAACTTGCCGATATTGCTTTCGCAGAACAAAAGCCAAAATTGGCGGGAAAAAACCTGAGCATGTTGTTGAGTCCCGGTTCCAAAAAGAAAAAATAGGATTCACTACTCATGCAGGACACCCCCGCCGTAAAAGACGAATTATATTGTATTCGCCATAGTTTAGCCCACGTCCTGGCCCAAGCGGTTTTGGAAATGCGCCCTGATTCAAAGTTGGGTTTTGGTCCACCTATTGACAACGGGTTCTACTACGACTTTATTCTATCTGAACCCTTGACGGAACAGGATTTTAAGCAACTCGAAAAGGGTATGCGTAAAATCATCAATCAGGACCAAGCCTTCGAAGAGGAAAATCTTTCCTATGATGATGCTATGGCTCGTCTTGAGGACATGGGGGAGCCCTACAAAAAAGAATATGCTCAAGAGCTTTTTGATAAAAAAAATCTAGAGAGCTTGCGTTTCTATCGCAATGGGCCGTTCTTAGATATGTGTGAGGGGCCGCATGTACCTTCCACCAAAGGCATTCCGGCAGACGGATTCAAAATTCGTTCACTGGCCGGCGCGTATTGGCGTGGCGACAGTAACAATGTGATGATGACCCGTATTTATGCCTGGGCCTATTCCTCCAAAGAAGAGTTGAAGGATGCGATTAAAGCGCAGGAAGAAGCGTTGCGCCGTGATCATAAAAAATTAGGTAAAGAGCTTCATCTTTTTACAATCGACGAGAAGGTAGGCAAAGGTTTGCCGTTATGGTTACCCAATGGTGCTGTTGTCCGCAATCAGCTCGAGCGCTATATGGACGAGTTAGAATTCCGAGACGGCTATCGCCGAGTCTCCACCCCGCATATAGCCAAAGCTGATCTCTATCGGACCACCGGACATCTGCCCTACTACAAAGACTCCATGTTTCCATTTATGGAAATGAAGGAGACCACTCGTGAAGGTGCCGAGGTTATTGAAGAGTATGTGCTCAAGCCGATGAACTGTCCTCATCACCATTTAATTTTTGATGCGCAAAAACACAGCTACCGTGATCTACCTATCCGCTTAGCCGAGTACGGCCACTGCTACCGTTATGAAGATTCCGGCTCTTTGTCAGGTCTGCTACGTGTGCGCGGTATGTGCATGAATGACGCCCATATTTACTGCACCGAAGAGCAAATCGAAGAAGAATTTCTCAAAGTCATGAAGATGCACGAGACCCTTTATGATAAACTCGGCATCAAAAATTATTACATGCGTCTATCCACATGGGATCCGGAAGATCCCAAAGGAAAACAGAAGTATGTTGATAATCCTGAAGCCTGGGACCGCACCCAAAAACTAGTACGTTCCGCGATGGAGAAATCAGGATTACCTTTCACAGAAGTGAAAGGAGAAGCGGCCTTCTACGGACCCAAAATTGATTTCCAATTCAAGACCGTAACCGGCCGCGAAGAAACCGCATCCACCAATCAGTTAGATTTTGCGGTTCCTCAGCGTATGGAACTCACCTACACGGATCCCAATAACGTAGAGCAACATCCCTACGTAATTCACCGTGCCCCAGCCGGTACCCACGAACGTTTTGTGGCCTTCTTGATTGAACATTTTGCCGGCGCTTTCCCAACCTGGCTTTCACCCGTGCAGGTGAAAATCATTACCGTTAATGAGGAATATAACGAGGCGGCGCAGAAACTCGTGGATGAGTTGCGAAATGAATTGGTACGTGCAGAGCTCGATTCAGGTAACGACAGTATGGGCAAGAAAGTCCGTAATGCGATCAAAGCAAAGGTTCCGCATGTGTTAGTGATAGGCCAGCAGGAAGTAGATAACGGAACTGTCACCCACCGACGCTACGGATCTGAAGACCAGAACACGCTTCCATTTGTTGACTTCAAAGCGGATCTTCTCCGTCGCATCCGCGAACGCGAACTGGACGCCGCTCGGATTCATGGGTAGCCGTAACACAGACACTCTTATCTGTGCCTTTGATAGGATCTCAAAACTTGTAATTTCCCCCTAGCTATTGTCACAAGTATTGGGACGTTTACTTACCTACAGGCAGGAATCATGCCTCTGGCAGACAAGTGCCTAGGTTACGATCCCCGTTCTTCTAGCGTCTGCTTAAGCTCTTCTTTAGACTGTTGATGTTCCATTTTAGCTTGAAGTTTATCGAGTCGCTTAGAAATTTTTTCGATCTGATCGCCCTTACCATACATGATTAATTTATCTTCCGCTTTGATCTGATAACTACCTCTAGGTACGCCATTGTAGGTGCCATCACCCCTAACGACCCCTAGGACCAGAATCCCTTCATCTGTTAGCTTTAAGCCGGCTAGTGTACCGCCTTCAAGCCAAGCGTTATCTGCGGCCGTGACTTCCATCACTTCATAATCATCCATAATGGTCATCAGACGCTCAAAGCTTCGGGGACGCAAATCGGTGAAGCGCACGAGTAGTTTTGCAATAATTTTATCTAGCAGCCGATCCCACTTTTTGGAGCGGGTGGAAAGATACAGTAATAAAATACCCCCGAGTAATGCATATACTTGACCCATATGCCCTTTATCCGAGCTGTTGGTAAACCCGATAATAAGCGATGAGATCGCGGTCACAAACCCCGCATTCCCTAATAATAGCAGGTTCATAATGATTTTTCGGCGGACAGGATGTTTTACTACCTGTTCCGATTCGCTAGTGGTAAAACCAGCCCCCGTAAAGGCACTCCGAGCCTGAAATTTTGCCCGCTCCCTTTCCATACCTGTATGCACCAAAGCAATAGCCGCGACTTTGGTGATCAACATCGAACACCCAATCACTAGAATTAAGGTTAAAATCGCAATCATATCTTATTCAATCTCCGAAGCTTCCAGGATGGAGCTTCGTTCATGAGGGTTGCCGGCTTTGCTGTAGCTCGACGTTTGTTGAGGAAGCCGTATTACATAGTCCTCATGTACGGTATCCGCTTGTAGCTGACCCTTTTTCATTTTCAACTTTACTACATGTCCCCCGGCGGACCGGTCCTCGGTGAGGAAATGAAAATGATAGCCCGGAACATTGAGTCTACCCACAAAGGGGGGGAAGCGAAATCCGACCAACGTTCCTTTGACACTTTGGAAGTTAAAGACCGATTGAGTTTTTATGACCTCGGCCAGAGTGGGATAGGGTTTGGATTGTGGGCCTACACTCCTGGTTTGAATGGACTCAAAATCTCCCTCGATCCGAAGAGCTATAAAACTGTTTTGGTCAGGGAATACGTCATCCAACTTTTTTTTCAAGCCATCTAAATCTAACGACGGAAGCTCTGTCGAGGTGTCCGCTTCAAAGTCGACCACCGCCGCAAATGGACTCAGAGTTTCAGGCGGAGGTTGTTGAACACTCCCATCTTCCTTTACCTGATAAAAAACCCCATCCAGAAAAATCATTTCACCATCCAAGGCCTGGTAGGTTCCCAAGCCAAAATCGCCATAGTCGGATATCTCAGCAAGTGACACTTCTCCATCATACACACCAGCCAGCAAACCATCTAAGGTTGCAATTTGCGTTATCTGATTGGAAGATGGGGGGGTGCAACCCGTTAGGAGCACTAAAGCTAAAAGGACGTTCAGACAAAAAAGGTGATTCATCTCTGGACAGTAAAAGAACCAGAATCGAACCGCAACCCCTAACTGATTTGTTGAAATACACCGATTGAAAACTTAGTCATAATTACTCAGTATATATAGTGATGAAAACCGTAAGCAGGCATGAAACAACTACGCATCTTTTTCGTCTGGTCCATCTAACCTTGGCGGGAGAAGATATGGTGATTTCCCGACCTAATCGACCGCTAGAGCAGAGGTGCAGGAAGCGGAGCCAGTAGAAGCTGATTTTTAGTTATACAGCAGTCTCTCTTTTTTCTTCCTATCAGTTTATGTTTCAGTTTGCAGTTCTAAATAACGTTTGGATTCCAGCGAGGTAGCTGTCGTCCGTTCCGACGAGAATTGGCCATACCCAGCTCGTCGGAGTCGGAATGGACGACAGCGGCGCACTCATGCGGCCTCCTCGCACTCAGGACGATAGCATTCCCAGGGAGTTTGCCCATCCAGCGCCCGATGAGGGCGGCGGTGATTATAACGTTCGAACCAGGCATTCAGACCTCGCGCGAGGTCCGGGAGCGTTTCGTAAGCTTTGAGATAGATATCCTCATATTTTACACTGGGCCACAGCCGTTCGATGAACACATTGTCCATCCATCGGCCTTTACCGTCCATGCGGATCTGGGGGGCCTTTTTTTGAGGGCGCTAATCCAGTCATCTGAACTAAACTGGCTTCCTTGATCTGTATTCATGATACCGGGGCTACATCCTGTTCTGCGCACGGCATCCTCGAGAGCATCGATGCAAAGACCCGTGTCCGTACTCGTAGACACCGCCCAACCCAATACCGCGCGAGTCCCCCAGTCCATACTTGAAGATCCGCAGCTTCGTTGCGTCGACTTTTAGGTGACAACCGGTTTCGGTTTATTCCTAGAAGCCCGCATTGGCAACGTATGGAAAGATCCTTATGCTATTTAGGGGAATTGGGGTTGATCGAAGACTAAAAAGGTGTAAGTATATAGTTTACATTATGAATACTACAAATGAACATAAACCCCTAAGTGAAGCAGACCTAAAGCGGGCATTGGAGGCCTTGGCTTTCCGCTTGGAGGAAAATGATACAGGTCCGTATGGTCTGGTGGTTTGTGGTGGCTCCGCTTTGATTTTGACTGGGGCGATTCCTCGCACCACAAAAGATGTGGATGTGGATGTGGTGGCCATGATGGAGGACGAGCAACTGAAAACACCTCAGCCGATGCAGGAGGAGCTCCTGGTTGCGGTGCGTGAAGTGGCCGCAGACGAAAAGCTGATGGAGGACTGGTTAAATAACGGACCCAGCAAGGACCCGCAAATGGGCCTTTTTCAGGAAGGCTTACCGGAGGGATTTAAGGATAGGCTAAGCCGCCAAGATTTTGGAGAACGCTTGACCGTCTATTTTATTGGGCGAACCGATCAGGTCTTCTTCAAAGTTTATGCTGCAACCGACCGAGGCGGATATCATGTGGAGGATTTGCGGGCTTTGAACCCTACCACTGAGGAACTAGTGGCGGCAGTGAACTGGGCGAGGACCCATGATACTTCGGATGGATTTTTGATGATGGTTCGCAGTATGTTACAACAAATAGGTTATCCCGATGCAGCTGAACGACTATAAGCCAATTTTCAGAGAACGAATGTTGGACCTGGCTTGGCGTCAGTGGGTTACGCTCGGACTCAAGGGTTATGGCAAAGCTTGGAAAAGTGCGCCGGTGGATCTAGAAGCCCTGATCGTTTTTACGTGCGAGGTGGGTCGATGGGATCCCAGGCTTTTTGATGGCATGATGGAATGGGTGGGAATAAACGCTCGATGGATTAATGTGTCTAGGATGCGGAGAATGTTGACGTTGAGCGGAGTGGTTCCCCCCGAACTTTTTTTAGCTATGGTGGAGCGGAGCGACTCGTCCCTGCTTCCAAAATTTAAAACCGCCAGACAGTCCGTGACCCTTCCAGAGGAAACAATGTCCCTCTTTTTTGGAAGGGATGATCAGCCACTCCCCACCGGAAGGTCATTGGACCCTGTTTTTGAAAAATGGGGTTTCTTGCGGGCTGACTATGACCGACGGGGAATTTGCGGACCTTTTTCTGATCAAGGGGCGGAAACGCTACAACTCCGCTTGAGGGCCCTTTGGGGGTTAAATGCGAGGGCAGAATTGCTGATGCACCTGCTGTTGGGGGGAGAAAACTCCTCGAGGGCCGTAGCGCGATTCTGTGGATACAGTGCGCCTTCGATTGCAAAGGCACTGGCCGAAATGGCCGAGTCGGGATGCGTGGAGTCTTATACAGAGGGACGACGAGTGCTCTATTCACTTAAAGACCGAAAGGCTTGGTGGACCCTGTTGGTGGGATGGCCGGGGGTTCCTAAACCAGTGGACTGGTTCGCGATTCTGCCAGCACTGACACGATTGCATATCCACCTAGGCGAAATACCACGGGGGGAAGTTTCTCCCCGTCAGCAAGCGTCACGTCTTAGGCGCTTGTTGGAGCTGAAAACCTTCGATGGTCTAAACCAAGTGGCCCCGGAGCTTCGAATAAATGGTTCACGATTGCCTTCAGGAGAAGAGTTGATTCCTAGCTTCATACAACAGGTCGATGCTATCCTTGATCGATTGATGGAGGGGCAAAAATAATGAATTCACGAGAGGCTCTCCAATTTCTCCAAAAGTACTTAATTGGCAAAATCCGGGTAAAGTTTTAAATTTTGTCATTACAACATCTTCCTCTTAAATTGATAACCGAAAAAGATCTCCAACGCCTAGTTTTAGATAAGATTCCAGAAACCAAGAATATTGAATACAAACGTGATCTCTGTTTGGTGTCGGACAAACAGAAATGTGAATTCCTCAGTGATGTGACTGCTATGGCGAATACAGTCGGAGGGGATATCATTTATGGGATGTCTGGGAAGCCCGGTTATGCATCGGACCTAGTTGGGTTAAAGAACTTCAATGAAGATGATTCTTTGTGTAAAATAGAGAATTTACTCCGGGACTTTGTTCAACCGCGCCTTCAGGGATATATATTTAGTGAGCCTGTTCTCCTTGAAAACGGAAATAAGGTTTTGATTTTGAGAATTCCCAGCAGCTTTACCGCCCCGCATATGGTTAGACATCAGGGTATCACCCGATTCTGTGGAAGAAACGCGGCTGGAAAATATGATCTGGATGTGCAGGAGTTACGGTCCGTATTTGTTGAGAATGAATCAATGGGAGAAAAGCTTAAAAACTTCCGATTGGATCGAATTAACAAGTTGATTTCCGGTGAAGGTCTGAAGCCAATGCAGTCTCCGAATCTGGTAGTCATACATGTTTTACCCGTCGTAGGGGTAAGAAGAGAAACATTTTATTCATCTTCAGATTTTACACAACTCGATCAAACAAAAGACCTTCGTCCTATGTTTGATAAAGGTGTTAGTGGATGGGGCGCAGATTTTAACTTTGATGGATATTGTTGTACTGCATATGGGCCCGAACGAGAGTTTATGTCTTATGTGCAAGTTTATAGAAATGGATTTATGGAGTCTGTAGATTCGGGATTTTTAGCACCGATAACTAATAGTCAAAACGGTGAGGTTTATCGAATTCTCTATCTTAAAGACTTGGAGAATATTCTTATTGAAGATTATGATCGCACGATATCAGCTTTTAGGAAACTGGGTTGTGAACCGCCTTATGCAGTCAGTATCAGCCTGCTTAATGTGAAGGATTATGATCCGCGTATTGGTTTAAGTAACTATTTTGAAGATTCCAAACGGATAGATCGAGACCATTTGCTTGCAGAGGAACTTTTGGTTGAATCAAACTTATTGTCTGGGGCTGAAGCGCTGAAACCTGCCTTTGATCAGATTTGGAATGCCTGTGGTCATAAAGGATCATTGAATTATAATCCCGATGGAACTCGGAACGACGTATAATGAAGAAAAGGGGTATGCACTTTACTCAACCACCCCCAACATGTAGTGTAGAGGTTATGCATGACACGAGGAAACTCATCAGTGGAGTTGATTATCCAGCAACATTTCAGGAGTTCGATGAATGGTTCTCTA